>VAPL010306140.1_pt1 | contig 11053 bp, 5 predicted proteins | sample 3395061 | NCBI WGS metagenome assembly VAPL01 (sample SAMN08290444, study PRJNA428436) | hydrothermal vent metagenome | isolation source: Deep-sea hydrothermal vent chimney 2 | place: Pacific Ocean: Juan De Fuca Ridge | depth 2182 m m
AAAGTCACCTTTGGCAACGAGTTGGGCAACGTCTGAATATTCTTTAAGAGAAGCTACCAACTGGTTGAAAGTATCTTTCATCTCGCCGATTTCATTCTGAGGAGCCTTAATTTCTTTCTGAACGAGTTTTCCTGTGGAAATTTCTTTACCCCAGGACGAGAGTAACTTGATGGGGTTAACAAACCAACGTGTAACTAAAATGGAGATAAGTATCACCACCAAAACGGTGATCAGGAAACTTATCTTTGCAATATCCGACAATCGGCGGGCAAAAGCAAAAGCTTCCTGATGTGAAATTTCTTCAATCAGCGCCCAGTGGACACCATATTTCTCCAATTCATTTAAATTCCGGTAAATTCCCAAAACATAATGCCCTTTTCCTGTGGCATCGTAAGTAGTTACCCGTTCCTCATCCAGTTCGTTGGCTTTCAGGTAAGCCTTGTCATCGCGATGTTGCAGAAAGTCCTTCCACTCCAGCGTTTTTTTGTTAATAATTTTCTTCCGCAGTATTTCAGATTCATCACCAAAACGCGTGGAAGAGCGCAGATAAAGATCAGAGCCTATCAGAAAAGCCTGGCCTGTTTTTCCGTAACCGGCTTCCTGTTGTATCATACCGTTAATGGTTTGCATAGTTATCTGCAAGGCAAATACACCAATTACTTTTCCATGCTGGTCGGTTACAGCCTGTACGAAGAAACCCGAAATAATCCCCATACTCGGCGCATAGCGTTCCAAATCGGAGAAGAGCATCCTGTGTTCGGCAAGACTTTTTTTCACTGTTCTGGAGAGACGTGTATCACGCTTTTTACCCTGAAATATATCGGTCCCCAAATCACTCTCTTCTTTCGTGCTGAAAAGTACATTCCCCTTTGTGTCAATAAAAAGGAAATCATAAAAATTCTGTAATTTCAGGGAAGGTTTAATTTCCGGATAAAGTGGTTTTGTCAATACTTTCCATTGTTTGCTCTTAACAAAATCTCCAACATCTAATTTGCTTTTTTGAAAATCGGAGGCAAGTCTTTCAAACTGTTGCTTTTTTTGTACTGAGCTAATGTTGATTTCCAAAAAGTCGCTTGCCTCATTAAAAAAAGTATAGATATACTTCAGGCGTAACTGAGATGATGCGTTAAGTGATTTCTCAGCTACAATAGTCAGTCCCTGATAGGCAGTTAAAAAGTTGATGAAGCTTACAGCTGCCAACGGAACAAAAGAGATCATGAGAAACCATATAAACAAAGATTTGCCCACACCTATATTGTGCCAGGTACGAAGGGAATACTTCAGCCGTTCCCATTTGCTCGCTTCATCATAGTTAATATAATCATTTTTGTCCGCCATTTTACCAGATTTAAAACCTATCTCGATGTGTATTTCCCAACCATTTCATATAACTTATCAGGGTTGACCGGTTTAGAGAGATAATTATCCATACCGGCAGCAATACATTGTTCTTTATCGCCTTTCATTGCATGAGCCGTCATGGCGATAATAGGAACATGTATTTTTAGTCCGGCTTCAGCCATCCTTATTTGCCTTGTCGCCTCAAAGCCATCCATAATCGGCATTTGCACATCCATAAGCACCAGAGAAAACCGCCGGGGATGTCTCTTTAAAGTCTCTACAGCTTGTTTTCCATTTTCCACAACTTCAACACTCCAGCCTTTTCGTTCGAGAAACTGGGTAATCACTTTTCTGTTAATCAACTGGTCTTCAGCCACAAGTATTTCAGTTCCATCGCCAAATGGAAGGCTGATCTGGGCATCGGAATTTCGTGTCTTCACCTCTTTTTTCGTCTTATTAACAGCTTCGACCATCCGCGATTGTGGAGTTGCCCCCTGAAAATAATCTCTTAGGTCGCGTTGCAAAACGGGCTTATGCATAAACTCGTATTTTCCCAATTTTTTCAATCGGCTTATTTCAACATTTACTTTTTGTTTGTACAAAAATACCAGCCGTGTTCCCGCATCACCGGCAGCCTTTTCAATTTGACTAATAACTTCACGGATGTGTTTCTCGTAGCAGTTAAAATCCAGAAAAACAACATCAAAAGGTTTTTCAGTTAATTGTATTACGGCCTCTTCGGGTGTTGATGCAGATACTTTTCCAATTCTCCAGAAATCAAATATCGTTTCGAATGGCTGTTTAAGTTCTTCAAGAGTAGTAACGAGGAGAACCCGGTTGTACTTTAACGGCGGAACTGCATTTAGTTCAGCCGGGTCATAAGTATGGTCACCGGTTATCAGGTTTATGGTAAAAAAGAATTTGCTTCCTTTGCCCTCTTCACTATCCAAATCAATTTTACCGCCCATCAAATCTACGAGCATTCGGGCTATATTGAGCCCCAGCCCGGTCCCGCCATGCTTACGTGTAGTTGAAACTTCTGCCTGTGTATATTTTTCAAACAGTAATTCCTGTTTCTCTTTCGGAATTCCCACGCCGGTATCTTCCACAGTAAAACGCAACCGTATTTGCTCTTCAACCAAATCAATAAGCTCTATCCGCATCCTGACCAACCCCTTATCGGTAAACTTCACAGCATTGTTCAATAAGTTAGTAAGTATCTGCCTGATACGCAGCTGGTCGCCGATTAAAGCATCGGGAATATTCGGGTCCATATCAACCACGAGGTTAACATCTTTGTCTTGTGCGAAGACATTAATAATTTTAAAAACGATATCCAACATCTCACGAATACTAAACTCGGCTTCCTCTAGTTCCAGTTTTCCGGCTTCAATTTTCGAGATATCAAGAATGTCGTTGATAATTTCCAACAGGTTTTGACCGGAAGTCTTAATGTCCAGAAAACGTTCGGCCTGCAGTGCACTCAAATCCTTGTCAAGAAGCCCTAACTCGGCAATGCCAATAATGCCGTTGAGCGGCGTACGGATTTCATGGCTCATGGAGGCCAGGAAAATACTTTTGGCTTTGGTAGCCTCCTCAGCGGCAATCTTTGCATCGTGTAGCTGTTCCACAGTCTCCTGAAGCTTGATGGCAGTCTCTTCAAGGCTTTCCTTGTATTTAAACAACTCAATAAAAGCAGAAATTTTGCTTTTCAGGATTTCGAGGTCAAGTGGTTTGTACAGATAATCAACGGCACCGGTTTCATAACCTTTAAAGATATGTTTCCTCTGTTTGCTGATGGCGGTAACGAAAATAATCGGGATGTGTTTGGTTCGCTCACTGCTACGCATAATCTCGGCGGTTTCAAAACCATCCATCCCCGGCATCTGAACATCCATAAGCACCAGAGCCACATTATATTCCAGCAAAAGCCCCAAAGCCTCATTCCCTGATCGCGCTTTAATGATGTTCAACTGCGGACTTTCCAGTATCCCCTCAAGTGTCAACAAATTTTCAGGACGATCATCAACGATGAGAATATCGTATTTTTTTTCCATTGTGATTAACAGTTAGGTATTTCAAAAGTGGCCACTCAGACCTGCATAAGCAAAAATAGGTAAATTTCAAACATCCTGTAAACGATTATTTTTAATAATATAAACAGCTATAATAACCTTTATCAACGATGGCAAAGGTTCTTAAAATCACAGTATTCACATACCTTGTCGTCACCTGTCTGCGAAAACAGCTTTTCATCATCAAAGATTTGAGAAATAAGTTTCTTCAACAAGCCTTCAACGGCACCCAATACGTCCTCAAAAGAGGTTGCCTCAGGAAACAATACCTGCATAAAACTGCCGTGTGCCTTTTTCAGGCTGATAATTCCCGGAATCACAACCTGTCCGCTTTCATGCTCTCTGCTGAAAAGCCAGGCGTATGTCAAAACCTGCAAAGCTTTTGAATATTTCGTATCCTCAACAACCGCATCCCATGTTTTTAGCTTCAAATCTTTTGCTTCAACACTTCCTGTTTTGTAGTCGATAATCCTTATTTCTCCATTATCGGGATTTTTATCAATTCTGTCAATAAACCCCCTCAGTTTTACTGGAAAGCCATCCACATTAAGCGATGTCTGCATCTCCCTTTCCGTATCTATGAGTTCGCGCGGCTCCTTCGCCAGCATACCTGTCTCACTTATCACAAACCGCTCAACATATTTCTGGGCAACATTGTAAATAAGCAGGTCTCTGCCATATTTCAAATCGTTCCGCCCATAATTTTTTTGAAATTCCTGAAGTAGGAAATCTTCAAGGTTTTCCTGTAGGCTTTCTTTCAGCTTTTCGGCATCGATGAGCTTTCCTCTGAATGGCCTGTATAATTGTTCCAGAACCCCATGTATCACGCTGCCAAAAGTGTTAGACTGCACCGAGACCTCCGGCTGTACTGGAATGGCAATTTTTATAACATACCGGTAATAAAATTGTAGCGGACAACGGACGTAAGTATTTAATGCGGAAGGTGATATGCCTTTTTCAGCCAGCTTTTGCAGCTGCTGCATAACCGATTTCTCTTTCCGGATGGCGATATCCTGCGGATTACCGGTTTCTTTCAGCGGCACCTTGACCATCTTTCGTGATACACGGATATTAGGATTACGTTTGACCAGCTCGTTTTCAATCTGCAAAACAAACCTGCTGACTTCGCCTCCGCCCAAGACATCCGGTTCGGAATTGTAAATTATAACGGTATGTTTGGCACGCTGCAACAACCGGAAGAAATGATAAGAGGCCACTGCCGTTTTGGTATTCTGCAAGGGAAGCCTATAGGCATTACGCAAATCGTAAGGGATGAAAGATTCCTGAAATCCTGTTTTAGGTAAAATACCTTCGTTAGCTCCGAGGATGATGACACGTTCAAAATCCAGGTTCCTCGTTTCCAACATACCCATAACCTGAATTCCGGTTAGCGGCTCACCTTTCAGGCTCACCTCTTTTCGTCCCATCAGCTGCAATAATATTTTCTGAATACTCTGGAAACCAAGGTGTTCTTTCTGTTCGAGAAATATGCCCTCCGCCAGTTTGGCTACTTGCATCATCAGCGAAAGCTGAAACTGAAGTAACCTGCTTTTCTTCTCCGACATGGCCGGAAGCTCACGGAATTGCGCCAAAAGACTTTTCAGTTTATCCATAAACCGTCCGGGGGTTTCCCATCCGGAAAACAGTAGACGGAATAATGATTTTAGTGACTCATCTGTCACTGCCTCCATGATTTCATCCGCCGTAACGTAAAAATGGCTTAGGGAAAAGAAATCCGAAAGCCGGTGGCTTGCCACCATCTCCAGCAGGGGATTCTGCATCAGCCCGTCCAATGCGGGTAAAGAGATCCGGGAAGAGGCATCTTCATTTCGCAAAGTCAGCAGCTGCATCCAGCGGTATATCAAATCGTAGAACGGGCTTTGCATCAGCGGGTAGCCCATGGTCACGTTGTAGCGAAACGCCTGCCCACCTTCGCCAGCCGAAGGAACGGCGCCCAGCAACGGAACCAACAACCGTTCGTCGGCCAGAACCACAGCAATATTTTTGGCATCCACTTTCTCCTCAACAAGCCATTCATACAAAAGCTGGCCTGCATACTTCACCTGTCCTGTTTGCCTGGGGACAGCCGTAATTTCAATCTCTTTTTCCTTTGTCAGCAAAGCATCGCCAACCCACTGCGGCGCATCAAGTTTCAGAGATTTGGTGATATCATACAAAAAAGTACCCGCTTCATGGGTTCCCTTTTGTTGCGGATCAAAATAATAGCGATCGGAATCGATGAAATAATGCAGCCGAAAATGTTCTTTTAAGGTGGCAACCACCTGTCTCTCCGCTTCGGTAAGGGCATTAAAACCCACGAAGATAAAATTGCTCCAGCCAACAGTCTCAAAGTCTCCATCACGCATTTTTTCGGCAGCTACACGGTAAGCCATAGCTTTGTATGCTGTTTTTTTGGCAAGTAACCGGAATTGAAGCTGCTCATAATATCCAAAAAGCGAATGAAAAAAAGCAATATACGCTGTTTGCATTTCCGTCAGAGGCCGTTCGCCGAGATTCCACTGCTCCAGAGCTTTCACCTCCGAAAGTTCATTGAACAGTCTGTGTGCATCGGCAAGGGAGTAATCAATATCTCTGAAATCGTTAAGCATCAAAGGTGCCCACGCCAGAAAATCGTCCAAGCTGCGGGCTTTTTCTTTTTCCATATCGCGATGAATTCTGAAAAGGTCAAAATATGCCACGAGAGGATCGATGACTGTCAGCCCCGACAAATGCGTCATAAGCTCATCGATGGTGAGCATGTCGGGGAGCCAGAAATCTTTTCCGGTTTTATTGGCAAGTGCCCTTTTAAGAAATACTTGTGAACGCCGGTTGGGCAGGACCACCAAGGAGTGCAAATTATTGATATTTCCGGATTGGATAAGAAAACCTGCAATTTTATCCAAAAAGGGGATTGAATAAGACATAGACATCAGAATTCATGCTGTTTAAGCCTGTTATTTCAGCGCTGCAAATCTACTGATACAAAAAGCGTTTGATACTTAGTTTCGGAGTTTTTTCAAACGGATCGGGGTGCAGCACAATACGAGAAACAGCCATAAAAGCCGGCAGTTGTTCGTTCATCTCTTTCCTGTAATTCTCCAGTTTTCCCTCCAGTTCTTTACCGGTAAGTTCCATACTCTTCATTACTTCCTCATCGGGATAGACCAGAGCTACCAACTTACCATCACGCTGGATAACAATAGATTCGGCCACACAAGCACGGTTATTCAGCATCGATTCAATTTCTTCCGGGTAGATATTTTGTCCTGAGGCACCAAGTATCATACTTTTACTGCGGCCTTTGATGAAGATAAATCCTTCGTTGTCTATCAGTCCCAGATCGCCGGAGTGAAGCCACCCATCTGCATCCAACACCATTTGGGTTGCTTCCTTATTTCTATAATACCCAGCCATAACGTTCTCGCCACGCATAAGAATTTCGCCCACCGTATTCTCCGGATCATCTGAGTCTATTTTCACTTCCAAAGTATCCACAGCAACGCCACAAGAGCCAATTTTAGCTTTATGAGCAGCCGCATAAGAGATGAGCGGCCCACATTCCGTCATGCCGTAGCCAACCGTGATAGGAAATCCTATCCGCCGGAAGAAGCTTTCAATTTCGTGGCTCAGGGCAGCACCTCCCACCACAACTTCCACAAAGTTACCGCCGAAGCCTTCTCTCACACCAGCCAACACCTTTTTGTAGATTAATTTATTCAGCAACGGTGTTTTAAGCATCCAGCTAATGGGAGATTTATTAATCACGGGAAGGATTTTCTTTTTATAAATTTTCTCAATCACCAGCGGAACAGAGAGAATCAGCCGTGGTTTAATTTCCTGAAAAGCACGGGTAATAATCTGTGGGCTGGGAGTTTTTGTCAGGAAGGTTATGTGGCAGCCAAGTGAAAAGGGGAACAGAAATTCAAATGCCAGGCCGTAAGCATGTGCCAGCGGCAGAAAGGAGACTATCTTGTCGCCCGACTCCAGCGGCATATTGTTACGCGCAAACCGTACGTTGGCTGCCAGGCTGTTGTGTAGCAACATAACACCCTTTGAAAAGCCCGTAGTTCCCGAAGTGTAGCTTATCTCCCCCAAATCTTCGTTTCCAGTGGGTGGCAAACTGAAGATTTCAGCATTCAGCCCATCCGGATATCTCTCTTTCATGGAGCCGTTGAGGGAATGGATAACCTCCTCCAGATGATCCATTCTGGAAAACAGCGGCATAAGCTCTTCCACACCCATCACATATTTAAGCTCCAGCATTTGGTCAATGTCCAGCGAAGTCCAGATAGACGAAGCGGAAAAGAATGCTTTTGACTCGGAATGATTGACAATAAAGTGCACATCTTTCGGCAGGAAATCGGGCAAAATAGGAACAATCACCGCACCATAAGTAATCACCGAGAGATAAGCTACAGCCCAGTTGGCAGAATTTTTTCCGATAAGCGCAATTTTGTCGCCTCTTTTGATGCCTGTTTTCTCAAAAATTATGTGGAACTTCAAAATGGTCTCCCCCACCTCAGCGAAGGTGACTGTCTTACCATTATAGTCCGAAACAGCCGGTTTATCCCAGTTTTCCTTAATGGCTGCCTGAAAATATTCAACCAAGTTCTCTTTTATCATAAAGCTACAGTTTACATTTCGGGTCTAAAGATAGCAAAAGTAGTGAAAACCATCGAATTTTGTACTCATCCAGATTTCCTGTAACACCTCTGCCTTTACCTAAACGGCTTCGTGCCAACAACCCCTACCAGCCACCGCACTCGCCATTGGGATGAAGTACAAACCTGAGTTCGATATAAGGGAAAAAGCTTTTTATCGACATGTGTAAAATTTGAGCATTTTAACTTTATCCTCCAAATCATTTTTTATTTACTTTTGCACTATTAAACGTTTCTAGTCATTTTGGCAGTAACAATATAAATATTGAGAACAATTGGATATTATTGTCTGAATAATCGGAAGAGATGGCAGTCGGAAATATTTTGAACATACTCGGCACCGTTTTTGAAAAGCCTATGGCGAACGTTTAATTTTTTTTTAATTATAAGTTGACTAATAAACTTTTATAGTCGTTAATTAAAGATAAATAATAATTCATACATTTCAAATCACAAAAAACAAAACAAATGAAAAAATTACAAGTAAGTTTAGTAGCCCTGGCACTGCTTTTGGCATTTGCCATGCCCGCCTCGGCACAGAAGTTTCATTATGGGGTGAAAGCCGGCGTGAACATGGCAGTTCAATCGGGAATTGCAGAGTATTACGACAACGGTAACATTCGTACGGGACTCACCGCCGGATTGGTTGGAAACTACCATTTCAATGACAAAGTGATGCTGCAGGCCGAGTTGAACTATGACCAAAAAGGGAGCCATTCTTCAAACATCACCACAAATTACGATTACGTAAGTGTCCCCGTGTTATTCGACTATTCTTTTGGTCACACTTACCATACAAAAATGAGTGTTCACCTCAACATAGGACCTTACGTAGCATTTCTGACAAATGCGAAAAAAACAGAAACAATTGACGGTGTGAACCACACAACAGATTTGATGGATGCATCGCATAAAGTAGAAGCAGGTGCCTTGTTTGGTGTCGGCTTCAGGCAGCCGGTGGGAAAAAATTTCCTTTTTTGGGATATCAGGCTGAACATAGGTCTCTCTCATTTCGATAAAAACGATTCACAATCGCGAAACAAAATGATTAGCGTAACTATGGGCTACGAACTTTAAAACTTAAGAGGCAATTGGCAGAAAAGCTCCGGGAAACCGGGGCTTTTTTTATGTCATAGCCTTATCGCAGACCACTCTTGGCATATGGAGTAATATCCTGAGCAGCAAATTCCTTATTTAGATATTTAAAATATCCGGTGATGGCAATCATGGCAGCATTGTCAGTAGTAAACTGCAACCCGGGTAAGAAAACTTTCCACCTCTCTTTCTCGGCCATCGTAAGAATCTGCTTCCGTAACTCCGAGTTGGCTGACACACCGCCGGCAATGGCGACCTCGGTAATACCGGTTTCGCGAGTCGCTCGTCTGAGTTTACTCAATAGAACCCGGATAATCGTATCCTGAATAGAAGCGGCAATATCAGCTTTGTTTTTTTCGATAAAAGCTTCATCCAGCTTTAGCTGATCACGCAGAAAATAGAGAAACGCCGTCTTGAGCCCACTGAAACTGTAATTTAATCCCTGAATCTTAGGTTTCGGGAATGGATAAGCTTTTGGATTTCCTAATTTTGCCAGCTTATCGATTTCCGGCCCACCGGGATAAGGCAATCCCATAATTTTTGCCGCCTTATCGAAAGCTTCACCGGCGGCATCATCAATAGTTTTTCCCAATATCTCCATATCTGAAGGGCTGGTTACCTTCACAATCTGGGTATGACCGCCAGAAACGGTGAGACATAAAAACGGAAATTCAGGATGCGGGCTACCGGGCGTAACTTCCACAAAATGAGCCAGAATATGGGCTTTCAGATGATTGACTTCGATAATCGGGATATTTAATCCCATCGCAAAAGCCTTGGCAAAAGAGGTTCCCACAAGCAGTGACCCCAGCAAACCGGGACCTCTCGTAAAGGCAATGGCATCCAACTGATTTTTCTGTATTTTTGCTTCTCGCAGAGCCACCTCTACGACAGGGATAATGTTTTGCTGGTGTGCCCGCGAGGCAAGCTCTGGTACAACACCCCCAAAGCTTTTGTGAATGTCTTGGTTAGCAATGACATTCGACAAAATCTGTCGGTCTTTTATCACAGCCGCTGAGGTGTCGTCGCAGGAAGATTCAATACCTAAAATGTAAATACTCATTTGAAAGAAAAAAAACAGGACAAAAGTATAAAAAAAAGGGTTCTCCGGGCATTGCTTTACGGGATACTTACTCTTTTGTCTCTGCCGTTGGTGCTCTCTTTTTTGCTTAAACAACCTATGGTGCAATCCATGGCGGCCAGGAAAGTGGCAGCCTGGGTATCTGGGAAAACCGGCGACAGTCTGGCTATCGGCTTACTGGACATCGACTTCTTTAAGGGAATTGAGATAAAAAATCTTGATTTGCGTGACTCGTTGGGGTTCCCTATGATGCGCGTCAGTAATATGAAAGCCAGGCCTGCCTTCTTCAAACTTTTGTACGGCAAATTTTTTATCCATACCGTTCAAATAGATTCGGTTGACTTCCGCCTGATTGAGCATAAAGGGGACAATAATTATGCCTTTATCAACTTCATCCGAAAGCTCTCTTCCGGCGGCAGCTCTTCTTCAGGTGTTTTTAAACTTAACATTAAAGAGTTGCAGATGGCACATGTGCACTTTCAGCTCAAAAATGAAAATGACACAAGCCCCAATGCCCCACAAAACACCGTGAATTATAGCGACATTGACGTAAGTCGCGCCTCTATTTCTGCCAATAATTTTTTTATGGTAAACGATTCGATTGGTTTTCATTTGGATAATCTCACCGCGCATGAGAAATCAGGGCTTTTTCTGCGGAAGATGAAAAGTGATGTAGTGATCAGCAGCAGGTTGTTTTCTTTTAAAAATACGCTCCTGATAACCAACCACTCCCGGCTAAATCTTGATTATTATATGTATGCAACAGGCTGGGGTGCCTATTCCGACTTTGTTGATTCGGT
>VAPL010595502.1_pt1 | contig 11052 bp, 15 predicted proteins | sample 3395061 | NCBI WGS metagenome assembly VAPL01 (sample SAMN08290444, study PRJNA428436) | hydrothermal vent metagenome | isolation source: Deep-sea hydrothermal vent chimney 2 | place: Pacific Ocean: Juan De Fuca Ridge | depth 2182 m m
ACCCCATAAATCTAGCATCTGTAGAAAAGGATACTCTCTATCCCCCCGTTTTTCAGCACTTTACAAAAGCAACAATTAAAAACTGGAACATAGAGTTATAGGGGGTGAAAAAATATATAATGCTCTGAATCGCTGCTGCTTGCAGCTGGTCTTGAAAATTAATGACAACCATTATATTTTGGTTGTAGTCGTAATAGATATATTTGGCTACCTGAAATATCTTTGTTTAGATAGCCTGTTTACCAAATTTAGACTGTTTTTAGGTTATTCTACAGCTTGAACGATCAAAAACGCTACGTTCTCGGTAAACTTAGTGATAATAATGTAAGGTTTTTGTACTTTTCCTTATCAGAACATCATTTAGCAATATACATTATTAACAAAACAAAGTTCTTCCTCCATCAACAGTAATAATTTGTCCCGTCACATAAGGCGCATCATCTACTAGGAAGCTAACTGCTTTAGCTATATCTTCAGGGCATCCCGTCCTCTTTAATGCTACTCGCTGTATTATTTCAGCTTTTTGCTGCTCAGACATTTCAGCTTCTGGCCACAAAACGGCCCCAGGTGAAACAGCATTTACGCGTATATCAGGCCCCAACTCTTTCGCTAAAACCTTTGTCATAGATGCCAGACCTGCTTTTGCAATACTATAAACGGGATACCCTTTTAATCCCCGCTCAGCATGAATATCTATAATATTAACAATACAACCTTTATTCTCGGCTAATAACTCAGAAAATTTTTGTGCTAAAAAAAAGGGAGCTTTTAAATTACTCCCTAACAATTCATCCCAATCTTGCTCAGTAACATCTTTTATTGGTTGCGGATAAAATGCCGATGCATTATTAATCAGCACATCAAGGTGTCCCCAAGTTGATGTTACTTTCTCGACCAATAAGTCTAACTCACCCACTTTTAATAAATTAGCCTGTACTATTTCGGCAGAACCTACCCTTATATTATTTAATTCCTGGCTTAACTGAAGTGCTTGTTTTTTTGACGATCTATAGTGCAAAAAAATATTACAACCTTGCCGGTGTAGCATTCTTGCACATGCGGCACCGATCCTTCTTGCAGCGCCTGTAATTAATACATTTTTTTTCATTTCTTGCCTTAAATGGGTTGAATAATCCATTATTCTTCCGTTTTTCTAACAAAAAAACGCGAAAACAATAAGCCAGTTTCAAATAACAACCAAATTGGCACTGCCAATAAAGTCTGAGAAATAGCATCTGGTGGCGTTAAAAACATACCAATAATAAACGCACCTACAATTACATACGGTCGCTTTTCTGATAAACCGGCAGGCGTGGTAAGGCCTGTCCACACCAAAATAATAGTAATAATAGGTACTTCAAACGACAAACCAAAAGCAAAAAATAAAGTCAGTACAAAATCTAAATATTTTGCAATATCAGTCATAACAGCTACGCCTTCAGGTGCGGCTGCCGTTAAAAAGCCAAAAACTAAAGGGAAAACCACAAAATAAGCAAAGGCTACACCCAAATAAAATAACCCTGTACTGGCAACAATTAAGGGTAAAACCATCTTTTTTTCGTGACTGTATAGACCTGGTGCAACAAATGCCCAAAAATGATAAAGAATAACGGGGACTGAAAAAAATATTGATGCAACTAAAGCTAATTTGAAAGGGGTAAAAAATGGAGAGGCGACATCTGTCGCGATCATAGTGCTATTTTCAGGCATATGCTGAAGCAGAGGACCCGACAAAAAGGTATAAATTTCATTGGCGAATGGTGCTGCACATAAAAACACGACCAAAATAAATGCAACAACACGCTTTAGACGGCCACTTAATTCGACTAAATGGCTAATAAAAGGCTGCTCATCAGAGGCTGGATCATTTTGACTCATCAGTTTCTTTTATTTCCTCAGGTAATGATTTTATTGATGAAGTCACTTCATTAACTGTATTAGATCCTTCTTCTAGTATATTGTTAAGTTCATCTATGCCAGACTGTTCTTTAAAAATTTGGCGCATTTCTTCAGCTTGTAACTCTTCTTTTATTTCAGCTTTAACCGAGGCCACCATATTTCTAGTCTTACCCAGCCAAAAACCAGCGATGCGAGCAGCTGCTGGTAATTTTTCTGGCCCAATAACCAGTAAACTAACCAGTCCAACCAAACAAAGTTCCCAAAAGCCTATATCAAACATGCTATTCTGATTTTTCTTGTTGTTTAGATCTTACACTATCATCAACTTTATCGCCCTCATCATCAGCAATTTTTTTATCCTCACTTCCTTCTTTTACTGCTGATTTAAAGCCTTTAATTGCGCCTCCTAAATCCCCCCCCAAATTACGTAAGCGCTTAGTACCAAATAATACGACAACTATCGCTAGGATAATTAACAATTGAGTTACACTAATACCCATTTTTCACTCCAATCTCAATTTATTACAAGCTATTTACTGCGCTGAGCCTTTTCTTCCAGGCCAGACAACCCAAAACGACGTTGCAATTCTTTTAGCACATCATCAGGCCCCAACCCTTGGTCAGCCAGCATCACCATAGAATGAAACCATAAATCAGCCGTTTCATAAACAATCTGCTGTTTATCCCCACCTTTAGCAGCAATTACCGTTTCAGTGGCTTCTTCACCCACTTTTTTAAGGATATGATCCAAGCCTTTTGCATACAAACTTGCGACATAAGATTTATCGGCAGGTTCTTGTTTACGTTGTTCTAATATATCAGCTAATTGCTGTAAAACATCACTCATTTTTTTCACACTAAATCCATGTTACGTAATAATTTATCACACAGAGACACTGAAGCACAAAGGTAAGAGCTTCATAAACGCTTTCAAGCAGACCAGCACCTAAACCTCGATGCACACTAATTGCACTATCAACTATTATCGTGCCAATTTTATTTTCATTTATTTGCTTTAAGTGTTTCGCTCCAGCTCTTCTTTGTGCCTTAGCGTCTTTGTGTGACCTGTTTTTTATACATATCTAGGGGATCTTTTAAAACCGCTTCTTTTGTTTGCCACTGCCCATCAATCAAACTGCGGTAAAAACAACTTTCACGCCCTGTATGACAAGCAACTCCACCTTGTTGTTCAATTTTAAGCAAAATCACATCTTCATCACAATCAAGTTGTATATCAATTACTTTTTGCTGATTGCCTGATTCTTCACCTTTGCGCCATAATCGCTGACGAGAGCGAGACCAATACACAGCATAACCCTTTTCGACGGTCAGCTTTAAAGATTCTCTATTCATCCAGGCAAACATAACAACCCGACCTGAACCTGCTATTTGTGCAATAACTGGCACTAAGCCTTCTTCCGTCCATTTAATCTCATCTAACCAGGATTCAGTCATTACAATCGCACCTCAATACCACGCGATTGCATTTTTAATTTGGCTTGTTCAATTGTGTACTCGGCAAAATGAAAAATACTCGCGGCTAAAACGGCATCCGCTTTACCCTTAATAACACCATCGGCCAAGTGATCCAGATTACCCACGCCACCCGAAGCAATAACGGGGACTATTACCGCCTCACTAATGGCGCGTGTTAGTTCTAAATCAAAGCCAATTCGTGTACCGTCTCTATCCATGCTGGTTAATAAGATTTCTCCTGCACCAAAATCAACCATTTTGATAGCCCATTCTATTGCATCAATTCCTGTTGATTTTCGCCCACCATGAGTAAAAATTTCCCAGCGATCTGGTTCATTTTCTGCATTCACCTTTTTAGCATCAATTGCCACGACAATACATTGTGAACCAAACTTTTCCGCTGCTTGTTTTACAAACTCAGGTCTAAAAACAGCTGCACTATTTATGCCTACTTTATCTGCACCAGCATTTAACATACGGCGAATATCATCAAGCTCCCTAATGCCACCGCCAACGGTTAACGGGATAAAAACTTCGCTGGCAACCTGTTCCACCACATGAACAATCGTATCTCTATTATCACTGGTTGCAGTAATGTCTAAAAAAGTGATTTCATCAGCACCTTCTCGGTCATAGCGCCTAGCAACTTCAACAGGGTCACCTGCATCTCGAATATCAACAAATTTTACGCCTTTAACAACGCGGCCATTATCAACATCCAGACAAGGAATAATTCGTTTAGCTAATCCCATAGTGATTTATTAAGCGTAAGTTTTAGAAATTTTTTCAGCTTCAACAAAATCGAGCGTGCCTTCATAAATTGCCCGTCCTGTTATTGCCCCCATAATGCCATCATTAGCAACCTGACCTAAACCGTGAATATCATCCATATTAGTAATACCCCCCGATGCAATTACTGGAATAGTGATGGATCTCGCTAACTTAGCCGTTGCTTCAATATTGACACCTTTCATCATCCCGTCTCTAGCAATATCAGTATAAATAATAGCAACAACACCATTAGCCTCAAACTCTTTAGCCAAATCAATCGCATTACGGTCTGAAACAGTTGCCCACCCATCAGTAGCAACCATACCCTCTTTGGCATCTAAACCTACAATAACATGGCCTGCATATTTACTTGCCATTTCACGTACAAAATCAGGATCACTCACTGCCTTTGAACCTATAATGACATATTGCACACCCGCATCCAAATAGGCCTGAATAGTTGCTTCATCTCGGATACCTCCACCAATTTGCACCGGTACATCTGGGTACGTCTCTGCAATAACTTTAATAATATCAGCATTTTTAGGTTTACCAGCAAAAGCACCATCCAAGTCCACTAAATGAATACGTCTTGCGCCTTGTGCCACCCATTTTCCAGCAACTGCGACCGGGTCATCCGAAAATACAGTATTATCTTCCATGCGTCCTTGACGTAAACGAACACATTTACCTTCTTTTAAATCAATTGCAGGTATTAGCAACATTTTATATTTCTCGATAGTTAATCAGTTTAGCTCATGGGGTTAAAGCCTGAACTTTATTTTATTTTCACACAAAGCCACGGAGTCACCAAGGAAGAGCTTTTAGGTCCGTTCGGGCGTAATGCTTTAGCCAGCTTATTGCTATAATTAAAGCTGGCTAAAGCATTACGCCCCATATTTTTGTCCAAGTCCTAGGCTTTGTGTTATTTATTCTTTATTGCTTTCCATCCCAAGATAAAAAGTTTTTCAGCAGTTGCAAACCAACCGTCTGACTTTTTTCTGGGTGAAATTGTACGGCAAATATATTTTCTTTTGCTAATGCACTGGTAAATTCTTTTGGGTATTCTGTCGTTGCTATAGCCTCTGACTCATTATTTGGGTTTACATAATAACTATGCACAAAATAAAAACGACTATTTTGAGGAATACCCTCCCATAAAGGATGTTGTTTTTGCTTAACTTGATTCCAGCCCATATGTGGAATTTTTAATCTTTCACCTTTTGCATCCAGCAAATCTTTTGAAAAATGCTCAACATGTCCTTTAAAAACATCCAAGCAAGCCGTATGATTATTTTCTTCACTATCCGTCAACAACGCTTGCATACCCAAACAAATCCCCAAAAAAGGCTTTGTTTTAGCAACATCTTTAATAACAGCAGACAAGCCAAAACTATCCAGAGCTAACATACAATCTCTTATTGCCCCAACACCAGGAAATACAATTCTATCAGCTTGTTGTATAGCCTTAACATCCGATACTATTTGCACATCAACTTCTGGAGCTGCATGTTGCAACGCCTTTTCAATAGAATGGAGGTTCCCCATTCCGTAATCAATAACCGCTACTGATGACATAAATTTTTAAAAGATTAAAAGAAAGAATAAAGAGTCGCTTAAAGTGAGCCTTTTGTTGATGGCATAATACCTGCCATTCTGGGGTCAGCTGTTATTGCCATTCTTATTGCTCGACCCAAAGCCTTAAAAATTGTTTCTGCAATATGGTGAGCATTTCGGCCTTTAAGGTTATCTATATGCAATGAAATACCTGCATGATTAACAAAACCCTGGAAAAACTCACGAAATAAATCAACATCAAATGAACCAATCATACCTCTTGGATAGTCCACTTCATAGTACAGTCCAGACCTGCCAGAAAAATCGATAACCACTCTAGACAATGCTTCATCTAATGGCACATAAGCATGACCATATCGAACGATACCTTTTTTATCCCCCAAAGCTTTAGCAAACGCCTGCCCCAGGGTAATACCAATATCTTCTACCGTATGGTGAGCATCAATTTCCAAATCACCTGTTGCCTCTATATCCATATCTATCAAGCCATGTCTAGCCACTTGATCTAACATATGATCCAAGAAAGGAACGCCCGTTAGGAATTTAGTTTTGCCAGTACCCTCTAGATTTATTTTGATTTTAATTTGTGTTTCAAGCGTATTTCGCTCGACTATTGCAGTACGCGGGCTCATTACTTACCTAGTTACATTTGAATTGTGCGTATTTTACTATAGTTCACTGATAAAACTAATCTAAAATTATTGCTAATGCAAAGAAATAGCGTTAATCGTTAGTTGCATTTTATTTATCAAAGCTGTTGGTAATAGGAGCAATACAACCAAGGCTATAGGAAAATATTCACAACTATTGTAGAAACAAGACATCTCTTGTCTCTACAGAGCCGTTAAGTAATCATCACCCTACAGAAATTTCATCCTTAACCGACTTACTTTTATTGGTTTTTTTGGCACAATAACTTATCGCTGAACAGGAGAGGGATTTTTAAGGACTTATCAACAGGATGTTGCCAAGGATGGGAGTAACCAATGCCAACCAAGCAATAAGCGATTGACAAAGCCTCAAGATTTAAACCTTGAGGCTTTTTTGTTTGTCAAATAACTACGCTCTAGATGCTCGCTTTCTTTCGTTTTCCGTTAATAAAATTTTACGTAAGCGAATGGATTTAGGCGTAACCTCCACCAACTCATCATCACTAATAAACTCCAACGCTTGTTCTAAAGTCATTTTTTGGATTTTAGCGCATGTTAAGCTTTCATCTGTTCCTGAAGCACGGACGTTAGTTAATGGTTTAGGTTTAGTGGGGTTAACAACTAAATCATTGGTACGTGAGTGAATCCCAACCAACATACCTTCATAAATCTCATCTCCATTGACGACTAACAATTCACCACGCGCTTGTAGTGGGTACAAGGAGTAATCAACCGCCTTGCCTTTTGACATGGAAATAAGTACACCACGAATACGCGAACCAACATCACCTTCTTTTAAAGGTCCGTAATGATCAAATACATGATAGAACAAACCCGAACCCGATGTTGCTGTTAAAAATTCTGTTTGAAAACCTAACAAACCACGAGAAGGTACAATATATTCCAAGCGAATACGCCCTTTACCATCTGGAACCATATCTTTTAGATCACCTTTACGGTCACCTAGTTTTTCCATAATCGTACCTTGATGCTCTTCTTCTACCTCAATCGTCACATACTCAAAAGGCTCTGATTTAACACCATCAATTTCTTTGATAATAACTTCTGGACGAGAAACGCCCATTTCAAAACCTTCTCTACGCATATTTTCAATCAAAACAGATAGATGCAACTCACCACGTCCAGATACTCTAAATTTATCGGGATCATCGGTAGTTTCAACACGTAAAGCCACATTATGCTGTAACTCTTTTTCTAAACGATCAAATATTTGGCGCGTGGTAATAAACTTACCCTCTTTACCTGCAAACGGCGAGTTATTAACTTGAAAGGTCATACTTACCGTAGGCTCATCAATAGATAAAGCGGGTAATGCATCTACATTAGCAGGGTCACATAAGGTTTCTGATATTTGTAATTTTTCAATACCACAAAAAGCAATAATATCTCCAGCCTGTGCCTCTTCAATTTCCACACGTTCTAAACCGATAAAACCATATAGCTTTAACATCCGCCCATTACGCTTATTACCTTCAGTATCAACTAATGTTAACGGCATATTACGTTTTACTGTTCCATGCTGAATACGCCCAATACCAATAACACCTACATAAGAATTGTAATCAAGGCTGATGACTTGCATCTGAAAAGGTGCATCAGTATCAACAGCAGGTGGTGGTACTTTTTCTATCACTGCTTCAAATAAGGGTGTCATATCGCCAGCTGAAACATCTGCCTCTAACCCTGCATAGCCATTAATAGCAGAGGCGTAAATAATAGGGAAATCTAGTTGCTCATCCGTTGCACCTAAATTATCAAACAAATCAAAAGTCTGATCAACAACCCAGTCTGGGCGTGCGCCTGGGCGGTCAATTTTGTTAATTACAACAATGGGTTTTAGTCCTAAAGCAAATGCTTTTTGGGTGACAAACCGTGTTTGAGGCATAGGCCCATCTACTGCATCTACTAAGAGTAAAACTGAATCAACCATTGATAAAACACGTTCAACTTCACCACCAAAGTCGGCATGTCCTGGTGTATCCACAATATTAATATGATAGCCATTCCAGTCAATAGCAGTATTTTTTGCCAAAATAGTAATTCCACGTTCTTTTTCAAGCTCATTAGAATCCATCATTCTTTCAGACAGTTGCTCATGTTCTGAGAAAGTACCCGACTGTTCTAATAATTTATCAACCAAAGTTGTTTTGCCGTGATCAACGTGAGCAATAATTGCTATATTTCTTAATTTTTCTATCACTTTAATATTTTTCTATTTTGTTTATGTTTGTTTATATACGCTAACATCAGGTTTTCACTCACCATTTGACTTAAGTGCTAAAAAATAATGTTTACTTCGTATCGCTTGTTTTTATCTAGCCCCAACAAGGCTTTACTATTTATTTAGCCCTGCTCCCAAGGAAGGCCATGAAATCGCCAGCCATCAATATTACCTCGATGTTTTTCTTCATCTAAAGCACCTTCAAAGCCTTCTACTATATTTATTAACTTCTCAAATCCAGCTGCCTCCAAGGCTGTTGCAGCTGCAACTGAACGCACACCACTTCTACATAAAAGCAATACAGGTATACTTTTATCACTTACTTTTTCCTCTACTTGAGCAACAAATGACTCATTTAATTGCATTCCTGGAAACTCTTTCCAGGCAATATGAATACTATTGAGTGGACAACCTACAAAAGAATGCTCAATTGCTGTTCGTACATCGATCATGACTGCCATTGGGTTGTCTTGAAGCAAAGCCCAAGACTGCTTTGGATTTAAATTTTCTATCATCTTTGTGTTAATACTTTTGACCTACAAAAAGAGCTTCATTTCGCTCACCACACTCTAAATCACCAACAAGGCTATTTTCCCTGTAAACCAATACAGTCATTGGGCTAAAGAGCTGTAATAATTCATTTCTAGCTAATAAAAATGCTGGGTTATTAGGACCTCTCAAGTCAATTTTTTCTCTGACATAAGTCTGATAAAAAAGCAACCCGCCTGATTTTAAGGCATCCATTATCGCATTACACAGAGAACGGTCAAGAAAATGAGCTAAAACAATTACGTCAAAGGTGTTTTTTGGCAAGCAATCTGGCTCAATATAAACCTGTTTTATAGCAATTTTAAGTGCTTTTTTTTCAGCGTTTTTTTGCAGTTTTTTCAATGCTAACGATGAAATATCCCAAGCATGTGCTTTCAACCCTTTGGCTGCCAAAAACAATGCATTGCCCCCTAAACCACAGGCCAAATCTAAGGCCTGTCCTTTTCGTGGTAATAAATAATCATTCTGCAGTAACACATCAACAACCTGAGAGTTATCTGTATTTTTATAAATACCATCCCATTTTTGTTCTATAGCCTTTTGATTCATCCCATCCCCACACGATTTGGCATCCATGCTTGCAGAAAATCTAGGAAATCTCTAACTTTGGCTGATAAATATTTACGATGCGGGTAAACAGCATGAATTTCCAGCGGTGCAATACTATATTGCTCAAGTACAACTTGTAACTTGCCTTTTTCTATATCTCTTCCAACAATATATTTAGGCAACATAATCAGACCTAAACCACTATTTGCAGCAACCCGAATAGGGTCGGCAACATTTGCCTGCATACGTCCACTTACTTTAACTTCTCTTTCCCCCAGAATACCTCTAAATTTCCATTTATCTCTCGGGGGAATAGCCCAATTTACCAGGCAACTATGATCAACCAAATCCTCAGGTTCCTCAGGGATACCGTGCTGCTCAAAATATTCAGGAGCACCGCAGACAACCAATGCTGAACTTGCCAGTTTCCTGGCAACCAAACTGGTATCCTGTAACTTACCTAAAAAAATTGCAATATCAACTCCCTCATCAATCAAGTCAACATGGCTACTCTTTAGGATTATCTCCACAGTGAGATCATCATTTTGTTTTAAAAATTCCGCCAAAGCCGGAGCTATATGTGTTGCACCAATCACGGGTGGCGCACTAATTTTTAGCACGCCACGAGGTTCAGCTTGTAAGTGTGTCACAGCTGTTTCCATTTCAGCCACATCAATCAAAACCTGCTGACAGCGCTCTAAATATGAAACTCCCACCTCAGTTAAACTTAAACTTCGCGTTGTTCTATTTAATAAACGGGTATCTAATGCACTTTCTAAATGCATAATATGCTTTGTTGCCATCGCTCTTGAGATACCTAAATCTCTTGCAGCCCCCGCAAAACTTCCTGCTTTTGCGACACGAACAAATACATTCATACTTGTTAATTTATCCACTCAACCTCTCTAACCTCTTTATAAACTAAACTGCTTAAAAACACAGCTATAAAACCTTACATGACTATTAACCTATAGCTGGTAAGCTTAAAAAATTACTTTTTTTAAGTTAGGCTAAGTCACCGTTAAATGTGGAATTTAGTTGACTCTTAAACCCTCTCCTGCTGGAGATGGCTTGGGTCGACTGCATGGAGCAGGAAAGGGCTTTTTAAGAGCGACTTCAACTTTTCAACACTTAACGGTGACATAGCCTTAAGTTAATCTTTATATATACGCAGAAGTGACTTTAGCCCCGACATTGCGGCTAAAGTCACTTCTACAAAAAACCATTTATTTCTAAACTTAGGAACGCGCACGGAATAACTTGAGCAACTGACGCAGGATTTTTGTTCGTATTCAACTAACACAGGGATGTGTGTAGGTAGAACAACGCAGGAGCAGT
>VAPL011160942.1_pt1 | contig 11050 bp, 17 predicted proteins | sample 3395061 | NCBI WGS metagenome assembly VAPL01 (sample SAMN08290444, study PRJNA428436) | hydrothermal vent metagenome | isolation source: Deep-sea hydrothermal vent chimney 2 | place: Pacific Ocean: Juan De Fuca Ridge | depth 2182 m m
ACCCCGCACCGGAGACGGGAGTGTTACAAAAAATGGGTACATTATCAAGCGCTGATATCGCTTACTGTATCGAAAGAAACTGAACTGATGAAATATCACCCACACTTTAGCTCGAAATGACTATATTTATTCTGCTTTCATTAATGTCACAAAGGCGATGGCATACTCGTCTTCATCTGACAAACTAATGTGGGCGTCACCGATACCTAATTCTTCTTTTAATTTCAAGGCGCTGTCAAGATACCCCATCATAGGTTTGCCGTTCTTGTCATGCATTATCTCTATCTTCGTCAAACTCAGTCCGTTTGAAAACCCGAATCCCATTGCTTTTGAAATGGCTTCTTTTGCGGCAAATCGTTTCGCCAGAAAATGTGCTTTTTTGGCTGCTTTGTCGAAATCTTTCAATTCATTGACGCTGAGTATGCGCTCTATAAAGCGTTCTGCATGCTTATCCAGGTTTGCCTGCATTCTGGAAACATGCACAATATCAGTCCCAATGCCATAAATCACAGTCGCTGCGCAGCCAACATCAAGCGTTTCATCTCCCTTACTGCCTCCTGTAAGCCGGTAAATACCGAACGAGCAACAATGGCATGGCCTATATTTAACTCACGAATCCCAGGAATCGACGTAATCGCAGAGATGTTGTGATAATTTAAACCATGACCGGCATTCACTTGCAAACCAATCTCGTTACCATAGTGAACCGCAGCAATAATTCGCTCTAATTCCGCTGCCCGTAAATTTGCATCCGTAAGATCAGCATAATGACCAGTATGAATTTCAATGACAGGTGCACCCACTTTGACGGCAGCATCCAGTTGCGCGGGATCGGCTTCGATAAATAATGAAACCCGAATGCCTGCGTCGCGCAGTTGCGCGCACACGTCTATCAGCCTGTCTTTGTGGCCAATCACGTCAAGCCCACCTTCAGTTGTTAATTCCTCACGTTTTTCCGGGACCAGGCAACAATCCGCCGGTTTAACTCGTTCTGCAATGGTGACCATGGCATCGGTTGCCGCCATTTCCAGATTCATTCGTGTCGCCAACGTTTGTTTTAATATGTCCACATCGCGTTGCTGAATATGGCGCCGATCTTCACGTAAATGCAGTGTAATGGCATCTGCACCCGCCTGCTCCGCTTCATACGCCGCCTGAACTGGATCAGGGTAAGGTGTGCCACGCGCCTGACGCAGCGTCGCCACATGGTCGATATTCACGCCGAGTAACATTTCCTTGTGGTTTGTCATCAAACGCTCCTCGATATGGCCGTGGATTGTGTTAGTTTAAACATATCTCTACTATAAAGCGGTTTCGAACCCAAATAGCGGGATAATACGGCGCGCATTAATCGTTTGGTTTCTTGTAATGATACGGTATCGTCAAGTTTGTCGTGCGCCAATGACAGTAAACTAGCCCCTTTTAGCGTCAATCTTACCGTCAATGCGCTCGCATTGGTCTTGTTTACCAACCCGTGCGCCATAGCGTTAACCGAACCGTTTTTTAATAGCACCGGTCCTTTTTCCAGATGATATTGGTAATTTTCTTCATTTTCAACAGGCTTACCAGACTCCGCATCATGGTCAAGCATCAAACCGTAGCCCAGTTCTGACAGCAGATATTTTTCAAATAACCGCAATGCTTTTTGATGTTCATTTTGTATCGCCTTATTTTGTTCACTGCGCGCTAATTGGCATAATGTCCTTAACGTGTGATCATAACGATCATATAAATTCACGTGTGGATCATGGCGTATTGTCAGACGCATCAATAACTCATTTAAGTAAAACCCACTCGCCACCCAGCGATGCGGTAACGTCAGCGCGAAGCCATTGGTTTCAACCGTTTTTAATGTCTGTAGATCCCCTTTGCCAACCCAGGATAAAAGCAACGGCGTAAAGGGCTGCAGCAAGCCTTTCATTTTAGATTTTGATGATTTTATTCCGCGCGCGACCAAACCAACTCGACCATGTTCTCTGGAAAATACTTCAAGCAGCGCACTGGTGTCTCGATATGCCTTTTGGTGTAAGACATAACACGACGCTAAATCAACATTGTTATATTTCATCTCTATAACCCCGGCTCTAAGGGCATTTAAAGCCTTGCATTGAAACTAAGGGATTTACCTAATTAAGCCAAAATACCACAAATTCGCTGTTCAACTGATTTTCTATATGATTTTCATCAAGGGCTAAAACAAAAATTTTTGGTTAATTTATACCCTGATTAATTAGGGAATTTCACCCCAGAAAGGCACTATTATTCTGCAATTTGTGATAGCCTGTTCTTGTTAATGGAGGGTAATGAATGACGTACCTAACTGAATTATCCATCTAATCAAACAAATTACACGCTACAGTCAATACACAATACGACGCGCTTCAAGATAAATGCGTGAATAATAAACATACAATGTCGTCACCAATATCGCCACCAGTGTCGTCACGTATATTGGCCATAATAAATATGCACAAGATTAGTCGAGGGAAAAGCATTTGGCAACGGATCTTTTCTATGGCGTACTTTCAGTAGCTGGACAATTCGCCAGCGTGTTACGCGAGCGAGGTAAAGAATACCGTAAGTCGGAAGAAGGACAAATGGTGCAGCACACGATCGAAGGGTTATACGCCAGTTTCAACGAGCAACAAAAAGAAGTGTTGAATACGATTGTATCAACCTTAGATAACGTCGAAAAAATGGTGAAAGAATACGAGGAGAACATCAATTCAGAGCAAGGTGGAAATCCTAACCACCGTACTGGGAGCAATGGTTTTGGAAATAGTGGCTCTGGGAACGATGAATCTCAAAATAATGCTTCCGGAAACAACGGTTCTGGAAAAAAACGTGAACTCTGAGCATTTAATAGTAATAGCATAGTAACAGTTTTGAGGACAATGACGTTGAAAACAACAGGTTACGATAATGAGTATGCTACTAAAGATTAAACTGGGTCCATTTGTCGCTTTTGAAGTCGAGGGAGAAAACTGTAAAGAAATTACCCACGCGCTGGAAGACTTCGAAGAACTCAACCAACGCGTCGATGCAATGTGCAGCGATTTAGCCAACCGTGTTTATCCTGAACCTACAACAGAACGTACACATGCTAAGGAGGAAAAATGAAATTCGTCTCCCGCGCCGTTATGGAGGGCAATCCGGAGTTCAAAATTCAAATGGAATCAGGGCCCGTGGCTTTCCAGTCCAGCGCCACCGGTGCATTAAAAGCCGAAGTAAGTGCGATTACAGCCCGCGTTGACGAAATTCCAATTCGTGTCAGCATTCCTTTTTTACCCCAACACTATGGCCCACAAATGGTCGCCGCGATCGGCGGGTTTGGCATTAAAGTGAATCCCTTTTCCGTCGCGGTGGAAGCCGCCAGTATCAATTTTGAAGGCGTGTTGGGCACCGACGGTGTCAAGTGCGATTTACAGGCCAGCGTCGGCTGCAAAACCACCATAAAAATGGACGGCAAACTGTTTGGCAAAATCGCCAACATCGCCCTAGAGCTACCCGAAGAAGATTTTGAGCAAGGTGTTGAATTATAGGAACACTCCAAGCGCTCACAGCGCCCCAAAAATTCTCTTTATTGGGTTTTATTGGGTAGCGTGGGCACGTTTTTTATCTTCATGCAGACAAACCCCATGAGACAGTCCACATGACCCGCGTGAATAGTGAAACTCAAACGAATTTGAACGTTGGCGATTTATTTGCCCTTAAACTGCAACAGCTTTGGACGCAAGGTGATGTTGACGATAAACAACCGTTGTTGAAAATTGATTACAGGAATGCGGCGGCAAAAGCACCCTTTCAATTTGACACAGTACGCGCCACCTTGCACCGCACAAATTGCAGCGCGATACCACAAGATTCAAAATCGGCCCTGTTCGCCCGTTGGCGAATTAACAACGATGAAATGCATCTGCTTTGTAATAAGTGCCAACCTACGCCGCTGTTGGGTAGGGTGCCGCATGAACGTTTGACTTCGGATCTTTTTTATGGCGTACTTTCCGTAATTAGCCAATTCGCAAAGGTACTGCGCGAGCAAGGCAGCGCCTTCACTGAATCAGAAAACGGACGCTGCTTACAGCTTAGCATCGAAAAATTATACGCCAGCTTTGATGAACAACAAAAACAGCTAATGGACACAATCATATCGACGCTGGTTAAGTTCGAGGACAGCATATCCGAATACGAGGCAAACCTGGATGCCAATAGCAATAGTGATACCAAAAATTAAACTGTGTGCCACGCATGCCCGTCACGCCCGGAACGATCGCCCGGCTCATCAGGCAAATGGCGCCAGCAACGCAAACACGCGGGATAAATAAACAGTGGCAGCAAATATGGTGTTAAAAGTAAAGCTTGGTCCCTTTGTCGCCTTTGAGATTGAAGGCGAGAATTGCAAGGAGATTACGCAAGCCCTGGAAGGATTCGAAAAACTAAACCAGTGTATTGATGCCATGTGCAGTGATTTAGCAACCCGCATTTACCCCGAACCCACTGATTGCAAAACGGGTGAAGCAGACTGATCACTGCTGCATTGGCGTTAATTTGATTGGATTTATACAAAAAGGTGCTATGTTGAACAACCCCGCTAAGCATGCAAGACACCGATATACACCGCCGCACTGCCGACCGCGACACTATGTGCACAATATCGTTTGCCAACACCAAATTGGCGTTGAAGTATGGCCTGATAAAGCCGAAGTTTACTTCCGTGATGAACGATATAGCGACCCGGTGAATACGCAATTGCGCTTTGACGCCGTGATCTATAACGCGCCAAGCAACAAAATTGCCTGGGAAGTACAAGGCGTCAACGGCGCTTCGGCTGCAGGTTCCATTGATTCCACCGGTTTGTATCAGGCGCCCCCCAAAGGCGGCTTAGCTCACGGACTGACGGAAAAGGTAGTAGCCACTTCGCTTGATGATCCGTTACGCAGGGCCTATGCGCTGATTACCTTGGTCGGCGCAGGACCAGCGCCTGCCCCAACGCCGCGCATCGATTTGTTGCCAAAACAAGTATCGCTGTATTATCAACAACAACACCATAATGCGTATATCGACAGCAGCAATAAAATGCAAATGTTCCACGCCACGCTGCGAAACAGTTCAACTGCAGACGTCGACTGGTATGTGAATGACGCCCCGGTTGGTGGACCCCAGTCGGAGTATTTATATCAAGCGCCGCTTAGCTCCGGTGCCACGCCGCTACCCGTTATTGTAAAAATTCGCGCGCATATAAAAGCGACGCCTTGGATAAAAGACGAAGCCAACATCATTCTTAACAATTATGCTTGGCCCGGACTTTTGTAACGCTCACAAGCAAACACTAACAAGCAATGAAAAAAGGACAGTAAATCAATGGGCAACGTTAATATTAAAGAAATTAAATTTAAGCCCGGTGATAAATTATACATCGAAAAGTTAGGCTCGATTGATCAAATTAAAAATATCGCGCCCGCTGCAGTTCACATCAAAGAGCTGAATCACATCGACCCGATTTCGATCGAGTCCTTAAGCGTCAGCGAAGTTCGAAACCTGGACCCTGTTAGGATCGAACAACTCGATATAACCAATTTACCGACGGTTAATTTATCGGTACGACAAGTACCGGCCGTTGATCTTAATGTGCGCCGGGTACCGCCGGTATCGATCGGGCTGCACCAGGATATGTGTCTGCCGTCAAGTTACACGTTGCGGGGAAAATTGTTGGGATTTGAACTGTTTCGGCTCTACATTGACGGCCACACCTCGTTGATCCCCAGGCAACGCGCTAAGCAAGAGCAATCCAAACCCCACAACCAGAGTTTTACCACCGTCGCCACTGCGGGAAATCAGGGCATTCCTATCAAACACCTCGAAACCAGCGTGGAAGCAAGCACATACGAAACGCCGATAACTGCAGCCCATCCTCATAGCCGCCAACATCAATCTCATGATGGTCGTTATCGCAATAAAGACGTGCCGCTACCCGGCCCCGGCCAACCAAGACTCTCCAGCCACGCAGCACCTGCGGCATCAACGCCGATGGACACATCATTAAGTTGGGGCGCACCGGCGTTTAATTTTTCCGTCGCGGGACCGAATGCCATGAACGCCCCCTCACCCGATGCCGACTCTTTTGTAAGTTCAGCCGAAAATACAACCGCAAGTTCAGTTAACAGTGGAGATAACTAATCATGCCGCACTCTATACCACCCGGACAACCCCCACATTTAGATCCTTCTACCGATCCGTATTTATATCAAGACGACACTTACCGCCATTATGACCCCTATTGTGACCCCCATTATGACCAAAAGTATTCAGGCGCTGAAATTATCAATGCAGTGGGACAAACCATGGGTCTCGCAGCGTCTGGTTTAGTCAACGGCGCTACGCTGCTTAAGAGTTTCACCGAAAGTCTTGTGTGGCGCGCCGATGCGTATTACCACGCCGACCCTTACCGCGATTGTGGCTGCCCCTCCTGTAACACTTACCATCATTACAACATCGTCTGTGAACCGCCCTGTGTAAGTGGTTGCCGGCATTGTTGTTAACTAGTTTATTATTTATTATTAACCATTATAGTAAACCATTATTATTAACTCGCACGGAGTGATCAGTTTATGAGTGGAGTTACCCAACGGCAGACAAAAAAAGCCGCCGCCAGCAAAAAAAGCAGCACCAACAAAAAGAACCGCTCAAGCAAAAGCAGCGCTGCCAAGCGCACCACGCAAAACCAAAGCCCTAAACGCAAATCGGCGAGTACTAAACGCAAAAGCACCAGCGCGCAACAACAAACCCAAACCACTACGAACGATGACAAGCCAAAGCCCGGCGGCAAAACCAAACAGAGCGATTCAAACACGTCAGGCGGCAGCATTAATCAAATAGGTAATATCGTTGAAAAAGGTTTGGATCTTGCCGAAGCCGGTTTAAGTCTAGGGCTCACCTTAGTGACACGCGTAGGATCGATTGCACAGGAAACCGTCGACAATATTGGCAAATCTGCGACCACACGTTGGCAGCAGCCTGCACCAGACAGCGTACAACCACCGCCCACAGACACCGACACCGCGCAGCAACATGAACACGAGCCGCACTCCCAAGCAGCCGCTGAAGTGTCGCCCAGTGACACCCAGGAACAAGTTTATTGTGTAATGAATCGCCTAGCGTTGCACCCCGGTCAAACCGTAAATGTATCATTTTCCATTAATAATGATTCAGCAACCCAGCCTAAACACATTGCATTAGACGTCGAGGGTTTTTTGGGTGAAATAACCAGCACGTTATTTGCCAGTAAGGATTTCAGCGTTAAACCGGCCAAAAAAACCATCGCACCGATGGATTTTGAGAAATTCGTGCTCAAAGGCAATATTCCCGAGGGCATCGAACCGGACATCTACCGCGGCAAAGTATTGGTATCATCTGAGAACCAGTTTGAGATATTGGTGCGACTGGTTGTTACCTCAGCGGAGAGGTCAAGCACTTGATCCATGACGTAATTGTCGTCGGAGCCGGACCCGGCGGCAGTAGCGCCGCGACGTTTTGCGCACACAATGGTGCGTCCACACTGCTGTTGGACAAGGCCAAATTTCCCAGGGAAAAAGTCTGTGGCGACGGGCTTACCCCGCAAGCCATTTATTGGCTTGATCAATTAGGCTGTGTCGAAGAAGTACTGGATCAAACTAACTCGTGTATTAAAAAATGCGATCTGTATATCAATGGCGAACACGTTTTGACTGGCGGTTTTCCCAAAAACACAATATACCCGGATTTTACCGTATTGCTGGATCGCTACCGCTTCGACGACATATTGATGCGAAATGCGCTTAACGCAGGCGCCCAATTCAAATCCTGCGCCACCGTCAAAGCCATACGCTACCATGCGGACTATGCAGTGGTGAGCGCAATGATGCCAAACAAAAAAATCGCCGAATTTAAAGGGCGAATTATTATTGGCGCCGATGGCGTGAGTTCCGTCATATCGCGCGCAATCGGCAATGTGCTGAACGCCGGCGCGCGGGCAATTTCGCTGCGCACATACTTTCGCGGCGTTGCCAAACGAGGCTCACAAGTTAAGGTTTATTTTGATGAGCGTTTTTTCCCCGGCTATGGCTGGTTGTTTGTTGATGACGCCGGATACGCCAATGTCGGCATGGGTTATGCTTGCGACAATAATTTCCCCATGCCCGGCAAACTACGCCAGATGTTTTTGCAATTCATCGCCACTGATCTGCAGCCGTTGCTGGGTAATGCTGAACAATGCGGCGATATATCCGGAGGCTCTGCGTCGTTTTACCGGCCTACCGCGATTGTGGCAGACCGGGTCATGCTGGTGGGCGACGCCGCTAATCAGGCAGACCCGCTCAACGGGGGTGGCATCCACAAGGCCATGGAAAGCGCCTATATCGCCGCCCACACGGCGTCTCATGCATTACAACAAGATGACTTCTGCGCATCGACCTTAAGCTTGTATGAAGATTTATGGAAAGCACGGCACGAACTCGATTGGCGCACAGCGGAAATATTTTTGTCCGTCGCCAAAAATCCGAATTTAAAGGAATTTTGTTTGTTTTCGCTGAAAAATATCGCGCATCTCACCGCCAATGATCCGCGCTTTCATGATTTTTGCAGCGGCGTGTTCAGCGGTGTGATCTCGCAAAGCGTGTGTCTATCGCCGAGCGCGTTATACCACGCGTTTCCCCGGGATCTGCACGCGTGGCTGGCGGTAGTCAAAAGCGGCGAGAAAGGGATTATATCAGGGCCACTGGATCTATTGACATCAGCGGCCAGAGTGGTCACAAAAACAACACGCGGCGTGGTAAGCAGCCCGTTACGCAACCTCAATTGGGGGCTGGAAGTGGCGAGCAAAGCCACCCGTTTGGTGGAAAGCCAGATCGCGGCGGGGAATAAATAATAGTGTCCGCAGGTAGGCGAATAGCATAGAATAAATGCTGCACAAAACGATTTAGTGTTACATTCGGTGCTACAATGGAAGTAGATAAAGAGTAAAATGGTTTGCATCGCCGTGCATTCGGAAGGAGAATTTCATGTCACTGTTCGGATCTATTAAGAAGCTTATTAATCAAACGTCTACAGAAGTTATCAACCACCAGATTCCGAAAAAAGTTTCGGACTTAATCACGACGACCATCAGTTCAGGTTTTCAGGTCGTGGATGATGTACTCGACATCACCAAAAAAATCACCCAGGAACCCAAACCGGAGTCCAAACCAGAAACCTAAGGAGATTTGGTTATGCATTACTCACGTGCACACTGCCACCCACCCCCCTACTATCCTGTACACAATGCCTGCGGCTGCGGTTCTTATCATCAGGGTGCAGTCTATGCCTACCCCAGTTTTTACTACCCGGCCTATTCTTGTACACCACACGCTGGTTCTTATGCGCCACATGCCAAAGAAAGGGTGGTAGAAACAGAAGAAATATCCGCGGACAGCACCACAACCAGCGCTAGCGGCCTGATTGGCGGCAGTTCGGAGGTGCATTTGACGCTCGAGTATATATCGAATTCACCACCTTCGACCCCCCCGTCAGTGAAAGTAACTATTACCACTGACGGCGCCACATCAACCTGGGAGGAAACAACCATCCCGGATGGTTACCACGTTAAGTCGGATTTCATTGCCGTTGCCCCAGGTTCTAAAATAACGCTGGAAGTCAACGAGGCCACTGCGCGCCTACGATGGTGTGAAACATTGTGTTGCTAATATATAAACTTGGGAGGAGCTAAATATGCATACCATGAGGTACGCAGGATCTTATTATTCTGGTGCGCATATGCACCCTATGATGCATCACCATCGCCAAGAGCACGGCCATGGACACGGCTTTTGCCATGGGTGTCATCATCCGGTTGCAAAATGCAGTTGTTCACGGCGTGACTGCCGCAAGGAAAGCAAAGAGTTGTTAGTCAAAGCGACTGTCGACCTAAATACCGGCGACTCACGAAATTTTTCTTTTCTAAAAACCGGCAACTCGCAAAATTTTTCTTCGCTAATTGGTAGCTTCTTACCTTTTTTGAGCAAGCTTAATATGGACGCATCGACAGCACAAGATGCTGATACTGGCTCCAAAACAGGCTTGGCAAAGAGCATTTTAGCGCAAGACAACAATAGCATGAAAGCAGGGACCGGGGATGCGTTTATCGGCGGTAGTTGCTGCGCTCACCTGTCGATAGAATATACTCCCACTGCGGACCTGGCGTTGGTCGGCGTTATATCACAAGAAGACGATGATACGATGCTCTTATGGGCCAAACAAGCCGATCAAAACGCCGGGTATCAAATCAAAGAGAATATTATATCAACAAAACCAGGTGCCCACTTGACTGTTATTGTTGTCAATGCGACCGCACGGATCCGATGGTGCGAAATTTTTAGTTGTTAATATTAATTATTAATTCAGAACAAGGGAATGAATCAGATGCCCACAAAAAAGAAACAAGCGGATAGAAAAAAAACCCATGCCGCACTACCCGAAACTCCCGCACGCGCCGCATTTCGAGAATTTAAACAAAGCAGCGCACATCCAACAGCGCGCACCAACCAACCGATGCAAACAGCTCAAGCCGCGCCCTATACCGCAGCTGCGCAACCTGGGGCTTATGCCGCACCCGCGTTTGGTATCCCCATCGCAGCCCCTTTCGCACCAGGCGCACCCACAGGTGCTGCCGTTGCGGGTATGGGTATGCCCATGATGCCCGGCGGCGGCGTGCCAGTGGACAGCGGCATTGTGAACGGCATCGGCTCTACGCTAAAGCTGGCGATTGATCTGGTCAATGCCGGACTGGCCAACGGCCTGCAATTACTCAACCAGGGCGCCTATCGCAGCGGTTATCACGACTACACGCACCATGGCTTTATTATGGACCATCATGCGCAATACCCCGGCGCTCATCACTCTCACTGCTGTGATGACGCGCATCACGCTCAGCAGTACGCCCATCACGGCAACCATTATTACGACTCCCATTGCCATGATTGTTGTGAGGTACTCGGGGGGTGCAGTTGCGGCTGTTCAAGCGTAGGCAATTGCTGCTAAC
>VAPL010063342.1_pt1 | contig 11043 bp, 8 predicted proteins | sample 3395061 | NCBI WGS metagenome assembly VAPL01 (sample SAMN08290444, study PRJNA428436) | hydrothermal vent metagenome | isolation source: Deep-sea hydrothermal vent chimney 2 | place: Pacific Ocean: Juan De Fuca Ridge | depth 2182 m m
ACAGCGCAGGAACCATGCCCGGGCCAGGATGGATACCCGCGCCGCCCTGAGGGCGCGGCAACGGGAAGGCGAGCCGCTGACCCCGGAAGTGCTGGCCAAGGTTGAAAACGCGCTGGAACGGGCCGACCTGTCGAACCTGGTGCGGCGCCAGTTTATTTGCCGCATCGACGGCCAGATGATTCCCGAACAGGCCTTCAGCGAAATGTTCATTTCCATCGCCGACCTGCGCGAAACGATGATTCCCGGCGTCAATCTGGTATCCAACCGCTGGCTGTTCCAGCACCTGACCGAATCGCTGGATCTGCGGATGCTGTCGCTGTTGTCGAAAACCGATACCTTCACCATATCCGGCGATATCAGTTTCAACGCCAATGTGGCGACATTGCTGTCCACGGAATTCCAGGATTTCGACGACAACATTTCGGCGGCAAAACGGGGTTCCATGATCGTCGAGTTGCAGAATATCGATATATTCTCCGACCTTAGCGCCTACCTGTTCGCGCGGGAATACCTGCAGGACAAGGGCTACCGTATCTGTATCGACGGCATGACCCAGAAAACCCTGCCGCTGATTGAACGGGAACGCCTGGGCGCCGACCTGATCAAGCTTGTCTGGCATCCGGAAATGGCCGACGGCGGCGAGGATAACCATGAATATATCCGCGCCATGGTCAAGCGGACCAACCCGGCCCGGGTCATCCTGTGCCGGGTCGATAACCGGGAAGCCATCGACTTCGGCCATTCCATCGGTATCGGCCTGTTTCAGGGCCATTATGTGGAAAACCTGATCGCCGAAGACAACCGCAGACGCGAATTGCTGAAACTGAAACGCCGCATGGAACGCGCCGCCCAGGAAGCCGAAGATTTGGGCGAGTATTAATCCTTGTCGCTGACCCCGGCCTCGGCGAAGGTCGCCATGCCGGTGTGACAGGCCGCCGCCGCTTTCAGCAGGCCGACCGCCAGGGCCGCGCCGGAAGCTTCCCCCAGGCGCATGTTCATGTTCAGCAACGGTTGTTTGCCGATTTTGTCCAGCAGCCGCAAATGGCCCGGTTCGGTCGAGGCGTGGCCGACCAGGCAATGGTCAAGGGCGCCGGGGGTGACCGCTTCCAGCACCGCTGCGGCGGCGCAGGAAACGTAACCGTCCAACAGCACCGGCACCCGCTTCATGCGGGCCGCCAGCACCGCCCCGGCGATGGCCGCCAGTTCGCGCCCGCCCAGCCGGCGCAGTACATCCAGGCCATCTTTGATGTCGGCCTTGTGGAAGTCGACGGCATCGCCGACAACGGTCGTTTTAAGCACCATGGCGTCGCCCTGAACGCCGGTGCCGGGGCCGGTCCAATCCGCCGCCCCGCCACCATGGAGGCCGTGGCAGATGGCCGCCGCGCTGGTCGTGTTGCCGATGCCCATCTCGCCCAGGCACAACACATCCATGCCCCCGGCGACCACCGCCATGCCCCGGTTGAAGGCCTCGACGCAGACACTTTCGTTCATCGCCGGGCGTTCGCTGAAGTCTTCCGTCGGCGTGTCCAGGTCCAGCGCCAGCACATTAAGTTCGATGCCGAAGGTCTTGCACAACTGGTTGATGGCGGCGCCGCCATGTTCGAAGTTGGCGACCATCTGGACGGTGACTTCGGACGGGAACGCCGATACGCCGCGAGCGGTAACCCCATGATTGCCGGCGAAGACATAGGCGTGCGGGTTGGCCATCCGTGGCGGATGGCCGCCCTGCCACATGCAAAGCCAGTGCGAAATTTCTTCCAGGCGGCCCAGCGATCCCGGCGGTTTGGTTAACTGCGGTTCCCGTTCGGCGGCCTGGGCGGCGGCGGTTTCGTCGGGTCCGGGAAGGGCGGCCAGCAGTTTGCGGATATCATCAAGCGAGGAAACGGCGGTGGTGGCGGGCAATGGTCGGGCCTCTCATAAGGGGAGTGTTGATTTCGGTGGCGATAATCTATAACTGAAAACCTCAATCACCCAAGCCATAAAACCGGGTTGCGGCGAAATAAGTTTCAGCGGGAAATTATCCGATGCCGGGCGTCGAAAATAACCTGACCATACTGGCCGCATGGGGCCGGAATATCCTGTCGGCGACGCTGTTCATGACCCGTTTGCCGATTGCCCGACTGTTGCCGGCCGGCGACCCGGCCCCGCGACCGCTGGCCGATTTCGCCTGGGCGCTGCCGGTGGTCGGCCTGATTACCGGCGGGCTGGCCGCCATCGCCCTGATGGCGGCCTATGCGATTGGCCTGCCGCCCCTGGCGGCGACGCTGATCGGGCTGGCCGCCTCGGTGGCGCTGACCGGGGCGCTGCACGAAGATGGCCTGGCCGACCTGGCCGACGGGTTCGGCGGCGGCGCCGGAAAGGCGGCCAAGCTGGCGATCATGCGGGACAGCCAGATCGGCACATACGGCATGTTGGCGCTGATATTTTCGGTCGGTATGCGGGCCGCCGCGCTGGCCGGCCTGCCCGGTCCCGGTACGGCGGCGGCGGCGCTGATTACGGCGGCGGTCGTTTCCCGCGCCCTGATTGTCGCCGCCATGACCGGCCTGCCGCCGGCCCGCGACGACGGTTTGGGCCACGCCGCCGGGCGGCCCGAAACGGCAACTTTCCTGACCGCCCTGGCCATCGCCGCCGTTGCCGCCTTCGTCCTGAGTGGCGCCGTCGCCTGGATTTTATTGATTACCGCCGCCGCCGCCGCCGCCGCCCTGATGGCCCTGGCCAGGGCCCAGATCGGCGGCCACACCGGCGATGTTCTGGGCGCCACCCAGCAGGTCAGTGAAATCGCCGTGCTGCTGGCCGCCGCCGCGGTGCTGGGATAGGGAGAAACCGATGCCGAAAAACAATAATGTTCGCTGGTGGTGGGTCCGCCATGCCCCGGTGACTACCCACAACGGCAAGATTTACGGCCAGAAGGACGTGCCGTGCGATACCTCGGACACCGCCGCCTTCGCCGGCCTGGCGGCGAAACTGCCGCACGGGGCGGTGTGGGTGACCAGCCATCTGCGCCGGACCATAGATACCGCCGCCTCGATAGTCGAAGCCGGCGCCCCTTACCGGCAGCCGTTGGTCGAACGCGATTTCGCCGAACAGAGCTTCGGTGACTGGCAGGACCATAGCTGGGACGATCTGGACAAGCTGTACCCGGCGGAATACCGGACCTTCTGGAAAAACCCCGGTCGCAACGCCCCCCCCGGCGGCGAAAGCCTGGCCGACCTGATTACCCGCACCGGCGACGCCATCGAGCGGATCAACGCCGCCCACGATGGCCGCGATATTATCGCCGTTACCCACGGCGGCACCATTCGCGCCGCCCTCGCCGTGGCCCTGGGGATGGAACCGATCGACGCCATGTCCTTTACAATCGACAACCTGTCGCTGACCCGGATCGATTATTTCCGGGGTGGATTATTCAACGGCAAGGGTCGAAGCTGGCGGGTCGACGGCGTCAACATGCCGCCGCTGGACAGGCCGTGACAAGCCCGCCTTTACCGCCCCTGACCCTGGTATTGGGCGGCCAGCGGTCGGGCAAAAGCGTTTTCGCGGAAAACCTGATCGGCGCCGCGCCGGCCATCTATCTGGCGACGGCGGAGGCGCTGGACGATGAAATGAAAGACCGCATCGCCCGCCACCGGGACCGCCGGGGGCAAGGCTGGACGACGGTGGAAGAACCCCTCGATCTGGCCGGCGCGCTCAGGCGGTATGATTCGGCCGGCCGACCGGTGCTGCTCGACAGTCTGGGCATGTGGGTGGCCAATCTGCTGGGCAGGGAAAAAAATGTCGCCATTGAAACATCGGGGCTGGTAAATACGTTGAAGGATATCGCCGCTCCCGTGGTTATCGTTTCCGAGGAAGCCGGGCTTGGCGTGATCCCCGGCAACGCCCTGGCCAGGCGCTATCTGGATGCCCTGGGCAGCGCCAATCAAATGGCCGCCGCCGCCGCCGACAGCGTCGTCCTGATGGTCGCCGGGCTGCCCCAAAAGTTGAAATAACAGGAAAAGAATCCGACAAATGAAAATCCCCGCCACCGTTATCACCGGCTTTCTGGGCGCCGGCAAGACCACGCTGATCCGGCATATTCTGGAAAACGCGGGCGGTCGCCGCATCGCCCTGATTATCAACGAATTCGGCGATCTGGGCGTCGATAGCGAACTGATTCAGGGCTGCGCCATCGAAGGCTGCGAGGACGGCGACGTGGTCGAACTGGCCAACGGCTGCATTTGCTGCACGGTCGCCGACGAATTCCTGCCGGCCATGGAAGCCCTGCTGGAACGGCAAAACCCGCCCGATCATATTATTATCGAAACCTCGGGCCTGGCCCTGCCCAAGCCGCTGGTCAAGGCCTTCAACTGGCCGGAAATCCGGTCGAAGGTAACCGTCGACGGGGTGATCGCGGTGATCGACGCGCCGGCGGTTTCCGAAGGCCGCTTCGCCGACGATCAACCGGGCGGCAATTTACCGGATCACGACAACCCGCTGGAAGAAGTCTTCGCGGACCAGTTGCTGTGCGCCGACCTGGTTATTCTGAACAAGGCCGATATCATCGGGCCGGACGGCGTGGCCAGGGTCGCCGGCGATATCGCCGGCGATCTGCGTCCGGGCGTCCGGACTATCCCGACGATCAACGGCGTCGTCGATCTGGCCGTGCTGCTGGGCGTTTCGGCCGCCGCCGAAGAAGGCATCGAACTCAGGCGCTCGCACCACGACGGCGAGGAAGATCACGATCACGACGATTTTGAAAGCTTCACCATCGAACTGGGCGACACCGGCGATCCGGACGGCCTGGAAGTCGTGCTCGCCCGGCTGACCGCCGAGCACGACATCCTGCGCATCAAGGGTTTCGTCCACGCTCCGGGCAAGGACATGCGCCATGTCGTGCAGGGCGTCGGGCCCCGTATTCACCGCTATTACGACCGCCCCTGGGGCAGCGCCGAAGAACGCTGCGGTAAGTTGGTGGTGATCGGCCGCAAGGGCCTGGACCGGGCCGCCATCGCGGCCTCGCTGGCCTGATGCACCTGCTGGCCGCAACGCCGGGCGGCGTGTCGGACGGTTCGGAAGCCGTCGATCTGGGGCAGTCGCCGGGCGAACTGATTTTTCTTACCGCCGCCGATACCGAACTTGGCGCCTTAAGCCAGGCCCGGCGGCGCATCGACGACCCGGATTTCCCCTCCCTGCGCCTGGCCAACCTGCTGAATCTGGGTCACAACATGTCCGTCGATATGTATGCGGAGCGGGTAATATCCACGGCCAAACTGGTCATCGTGCGGCTGCTTGGCGGGCGCGGCTACTGGCCCTACGGGGTCGAGCAGATCGCCGGGGTATGCCGGGAAAATGGCGTCAGGCTGGCGCTGCTGCCGGGCGACGATCAGCCCGATGCGGAACTTTCCGGTTTTTGCACGCTGGCCCCGGATGTCTGCCACCGGTTGTGGCAGTACATGGTTCATGGCGGCCCCGATAACGCCGTCGGTTTTCTCAACTACGCGGCCACCCTGATCGGCTACAAGGGCGACTGGCTGGAACCGCTGCCGCTGTTGCGGGCCGGGCGTTACGAACGGGGAACATGGGTCGATGGCCGGCCCGTCGCCGCCCTGGTGTTTTACCGGGCGCTGTTGCAGGCCGCCAACCTGCAGGCCGTCGATGCTTTGATCGCGGCCCTGGCCGGGGCCGGCCTCAACCCGCTGCCGGTCTATGTGGCCGGCCTGAAAGACCCGGTGGTCGCCGCCATCGTCGAGCGGATTTTCCAGGAAAATCCGCCGGACGTGGTGCTCAACACCACCGGCTTCGCCGTTTCCACGCCGGGCCGGGCGCTGGCCGAAAGCCGCCCGCCGACGTCGCTGGACGGCCCCGGCGCGCCGGTCTTGCAGGCGGTGTTTTCCGGCTCCAACCGGGCCGATTGGGCCGATGGCGCACATGGCCTCAGCGCCCGCGATATCGCCATGAACGTGGCCCTGCCGGAAGTCGATGGCCGTATTTTCAGCCGCGCCGTTTCTTTCAAGGGCCGGTCCCGGCGCGACGATCTCAGCGAGACGGACATCGTCACCTACGAGCCCGTCGCCGACCGCGTGGCGTTCACCGCCGCCCTGGCGGCCAACTGGGCGCGACTGGCCGGGACCGGGCCGGAAGACCGGCGGGTCGCCTTTATCCTGGCCAACTATCCCAACCGCGATGGCCGCATCGGCAACGGCGTCGGGCTGGATACCGCCGCCGGGGCGCTGGTCGCCCTGCAGGCGATGGCCGGGGCCGGTTACAGGATAGACGGCCTGCCGGACGACGGCGACGCCCTGATCGCCCGCCTCGCCGCCGGGCCGACCAACGATACCGACCAACTGAAAAACCGGCTGGCCACGGAAACCCTGTCGCTGGCCGCCTACCGGGAATTTTTCGAGACCCTGCCCGAAACCATGCGCCGGCGCATCATCGAACGCTGGGGTTCGCCGGAAGCCGACCCGTTCATGCGCCACGACGGCTGTTTCGCAATTCCGGCCTATCGCCTGGGCAACGTGGCGATTTGCCTGCAACCGGCGCGCGGCTACAACATCGACCCGGCCGGCAGCTATCATGACCCCGACCTGGTCCCGCCGCACGGTTACTTCGCGGTCTACGCCTGGATCAGGACCGAATTCGCCGCCCATGCCGTGGTCCACTTCGGCAAGCACGGCAATCTGGAATGGCTGCCCGGCAAGTCGCTGGCGTTGTCGCGAGACTGTTTCCCGGAGGCTACCCTGGGGGCCATGCCCAATCTGTATCCGTTTATCGTCAACGATCCGGGTGAAGGCACGCAGGCCAAGCGCCGCGCCGGGGCGGTCATCATCGACCACCTGACGCCGCCCCTGACCCGCGCCGAATCCTATGGGCCGCTGGCCCAGCTGGAACAACTGGTCGATGAATACTATGAAGCCGCCGGGGTCGATCCCCGGCGCCTGAAGGTCCTGAAAAGGGAGATACTGACGCTCTGTTCGGCGACCGGGCTGGGCGCCGATTGCGGCATGGACGATGCGCCGGACGACGACGCGGCGCTCGGTCGCCTGGATAATTACCTGTGTGAACTGAAAGAACTGCAAATCCGCGATGGCCTGCATGTGTTCGGCGAAAGCCCGGCGGGACGCCTGCAAAACGACCTGCTGGTCGCCCTGGTGCGGACGCCGCGCGGCACCGGGCAGGGCGGCGACGCCTCGCTGATCCGGGCCCTGGCCGACGATCTGGAACTGGAATTCGACCCCCTGGACTGCGTCATGGCCGACCCCTGGACCGGGCCGCGCCCGGAAATCATGGCCGCCGATGACCGCTGGCGCAGCCATGGCGATACGGTCGAGCGGCTGGAAATGCTGGCATCGAGGCTGGTCGCCGGGGCAACGACACTACCGCCCCACTGGGCGGCGACCGGGGCCGTCATGGATGTGTTGAACGGCCAGCTCCGCCCCGCCGTCGCCGCCTGCGGGGCGGCGGAAACCGCCGGCCTGCTGCGCGGCCTGGATGGCCGTTTCGTCGAACCGGGACCGTCGGGCGCGCCGACCCGGGGCCGGCCCGACGTGCTGCCGACGGGCCGCAATTTCTATTCCATCGACAGCCGCACGGCGCCGACCCCGGCGGCCTGGACCCTAGGGTGGAAATCGGCCGGGCTGCTGGTCGAAAACTACCGTCAGCAGCACGGCGCATGGCCCCGGACCATGGCGCTGACCGCCTGGGGCACGTCGAACATGCGCACCGGCGGCGACGACATCGCCCAGGGGCTGGCGCTGATGGGGGTCAAGCCGACCTGGGACACCGCGTCGCGCCGGGTCAGCGGTTTCGAGGTCATGCCGCTGGCGGTGCTGGACCGGCCCCGGGTCGATGTCACGCTTCGGGTCTCGGGCTTTTTTCGTGACGCCTTTCCGGGCCTGATAGATATATTTTCGTCGGCCGCCCGCGCCGTCGCGGCGCTGGACGAAGGGCCCGCCGATAACCCGCTGGCGGCCCGGGTCGGCGACGACATCCGGCGCCTGACATCCGGCGGCATGGATGCCGATACCGCCGCCAGCCACGCCGGTTACCGGGTTTTCGGATCCATGCCGGGAGCCTACGGGGCGGGGCTGCAAGCCCTGATTGACGAAAAAGGCTGGCAGGGCGAAGACGATCTGGCCCGGGCCTACGTCGCCTGGGGCGGCTATGCCTATGGTCAGGGGGCGGCGGGCGAAGCCGCCCACGGCCTGTTTGAAAGCCGCCTTAAATCTATCGATGCGGTGGTCCAGAATCAGGATAACCGGGAACACGACCTGCTCGATTCCGATGACTACTACCAGTTCGAAGGCGGCATCACGGCGGCGGTGCGGTCATTGTCGGGCCGCCAGCCGGCGGTTTACCACAACGATCATTCACGACCCGAAACGCCGCGGGTCCGGACGCTGGAAGACGAAATCGCCCGCATCGTCCGGGCCCGGGTGGTCAACCCCAAATGGATCGACGGGGTCCGCCGCCACGGCTACAAGGGGGCCTTCGAAATGGCCGCCACGGTGGATTATCTTTTCGCCTTCGCGGCCACCGCCCATTGCGTCGCCGACCACCACTTCGACGCCGTCTACGAAGCCTATCTGGGCGATCCGGATGTGCAGGATTTCCTGCGCCGGCATAATCCGGCGGCGCTGGCGGAAATGGTCGACCGGCTGCTGGAAGCCCAGCAACGCGGCCTGTGGAAGCCGCGCCTGAACAGTACCCATGCGGCGCTTGAAGATTTGCGGGCGGCGGAAAACCGGGAAAGGACAACACCATGAACAAACCCGTCAGCGAAGCCCGCCATGCCGAAAAAATGGCCAAGAAAAAGGCCGCGCGGGACAAAATACTGGCCGCCAAAACCGAAGAAAAAGGCCTGTTGGTGGTCCACACCGGCAAGGGCAAGGGCAAGTCCACGGCGGCCTGGGGCATGGCGATGCGAATGATCGGCCACGGCCGGAAAATCGGCATAGTGCAATTCGTCAAGGGCGCCTGGGAAACCGGCGAACGCGTCGTTTTCGACAAATTTCCCGATCAGGTGACGATCCAGGCCCTGGGTGAAGGCTTTACCTGGGAAACCCAGGACAAGGCGCGCGATATCGCGGCGGCGGAAAAGGCCTGGGCGGCGGCGCTTGCGATGATCGCCGACCCGGCCTATTCGATGGTCATCCTCGATGAGCTGAATATCGTCCTGCGCTACGATTATTTGCCGTTCGACGATGTCCTGGCCGGGTTGCTGGCCAGGCCCGACGGCCTGCATGTGGTGGTTACCGGCCGCAATGCGCGGGACGAACTGATCGAAGCCGCCGATCTGGCCACCGAGATGAGCCTGCTCAAGCACCCGTTCCGGGCCGGCGTCAAGGCCCAGGCCGGGGTAGAGTTTTAACCTTATACCAAGGATCATTGCGGTAGAATGCCCCGGATTCGATGATTCGCCGTTTTTCGACCGTAAGGAGCGCCCATGAAAAAGTCTGTTTTTCTTGCCGTGATGCTGGTCGCCGTGCTGGCCCTTGGCTCGTGCGCCGAAATGCGCCGCCAGCCGGGCTCCGTGGCCATTAATCTGGTCAATCAGGCGCGGGAAACCGTGCAGCGCTTTCAGGGCATGCCGGATTTGAAAATGTTCGCGGGTTATCTGGCCTCGGCCAAGGGTGTCGTCGTCCTGCCTACGGTCATCAAGGGCGGCCTGGTCTTCGCCGGCGAAGGCGGCAACGGCGTCCTGCTGGCCCGCCGTGACGACGGTTCGTGGAGCCCGCCGGCCTTTTATATCCTGGGCGCCGCCAGCTTCGGATTGCAGGCCGGGTTGCAGGACACCGAGGTTATTTTGATACTGCGCAGCGACAAGGCCGTCGATGCGATCATAAAACATCAGGGCAAGCTGGGTGCCGACGCCGGCATTACCATCGGCCTGATCGGCCAGGGAGCGGAAATTTCCACCACCACCAATATTGGCGTCGATATCCTGGCTTTCGCCAACGCCAGGATCGGCCTGTTCGGCGGGGCGGCGCTGGAAGGCGCCGTGCTGGCCCGCCGCAACGACCTGAACGACGCCTATTATGGGGCCGGGGCGATGCCGCGCGAAATCCTGTATGGCGGGCGCTACGGCAATCCCCAGGCCAATGCCTTAAGGGCGACCCTTGCCGGGGGATAGGCAGTGCCGCGCCCTGATGTTTCAGGGCACGGGATCGGATGTCGGTAAGTCGCTGCTGGTCGCCGGATTATGCCGGGCCTATCACCGGCGCGGCCTGACCGTCCGCCCGTTCAAGCCGCAGAACATGTCGAATAATGCCGCCGTCACCGTTGAAGGCGGCGAGATCGGTCGCGCCCAGGCCTTGCAGGCCCGTGCCGCCCATGTCCCCCCTTCCGTTCACATGAATCCGGTGCTGCTAAAGCCGGAAAGCGAAACCGGCGCCCAGGTGGTGGTTCAGGGCAAGGTGACGGGGTCGGTCAGGGCCGGGGGCTATCACGCGATGAAGCCGGAATTGCTGGGTGCGGTGCTGGCCAGCTTTGCAATCGTCGCCGATCAGGCCGACCTGGTGCTGGTGGAAGGCGCCGGCAGCGCCGCCGAGGTCAACCTGCGCCGGGGCGATATCGCCAATTTTGGTTTCGCCCTGGCGGCGCGGGTTCCGGTGGTGCTGATCGGCGATGTCGACCGGGGCGGGGTGATCGCCTCGATCGTCGGCGTCCATGTCCTGCTTGACGCCCCGGAACGGGACCTGCTGGCCGGTTATATCATCAACAAGTTTCGCGGCGATCCGGCCCTGTTTGCCAGCGCCGATGATATCATCGGCGAAAAAACCGGACTTCGCTCGTTCGGCCTGGTGCCGTTTTTCGCCGACGCCCGTTTCCTGCCCAAGGAAGACGCCATGTCGCTGGACAACGCGGTCGACGACAATCCCGCCGACGCCGTAATCCGCATCGCCGTACCCCGCCTGTCACGCATCGCCAACTTCGACGACCTGGACCCGCTGGCCGCCGAACCGGGCGTCGCGGTCGACCTGATAGAAGCCGGATCGCCGTTGCCGGGCGATGCCGATGTGGTGTTGATTCCGGGCTCCAAGGCGACCATCGCCGATCTTGCATATC
>VAPL010221211.1_pt1 | contig 11042 bp, 11 predicted proteins | sample 3395061 | NCBI WGS metagenome assembly VAPL01 (sample SAMN08290444, study PRJNA428436) | hydrothermal vent metagenome | isolation source: Deep-sea hydrothermal vent chimney 2 | place: Pacific Ocean: Juan De Fuca Ridge | depth 2182 m m
AATAAATTGGAGAAAACATTATGGACTATCGAAAAGTAACAGCAATAATCCCAGACTCTTCATTAGCAGCAGTAGAAGAAGCATTATCCGCCATTGGTGTACCCGGTATTACAGTGTCAACAGCCCACGGTTATGGTGAATACCGTAATTTTTATGCTAAAGATAAAATGAACGACTGCACTCGTGTTGAAGTTTTTACCGAAAAAGAACAAGCCCAAAATATTGTTAATGCCATTGCTAGCTCGGTAAGCCACGGCTTGAAGTCTGATGGTGTTATAGCAATATTGCCTGTTGAAGAATTTATCCATATTCGCGACTTTAATGAAATAAATGTAAGCTGATAATATTAATGCATTAACTAGGCCGTCCAACAAACCCAAAACGGCACCGTCATTCCCGCAATCTCTTAGCGGGAATCTCACACGATCCCCTCAAAGCGATACAATAAAAATAACAGCACTGCAATGATGATGATATTTTAAAATGGTTACGTACGTGACACTGGAAAAATATTTTGTCGATAGAATTTATTAAATTGCTGAAATACTTCCGGACATTTTGATTCTAATATTTTAGGCGCTGTAAAAAAATATTCGGTTAAAACAGAAAAAAATTCTGCCGGATCGGTTGCGGCATAACTATTGATATAGCCATGTCCAACTTCATATAATTGCTTGTTTAATTGTTGATAGGCATCGCTCAAAATATCAGTCCATTGCTGACGCTGCATCGAGGCGTGAAGTGGAGGCATTCCATTAGCACTACCCGTTAACATATCCAGCTTATGAGCAAACTCATGCAAGACAACATTGTGACCTTCTCTTGGATATTCAACATCCTGCACCACATCTTTCCACGATAATATCACCGGTCCATGCGACCATGACTCACCACTTAAAATACGATCGGTTTTATGGAGTACACCCGCAGCATCGGTGTATTCGTGCTTAACCTTAAAAACATCAGGGTAAACGATAACCTGCACCCAGCCATTGTAATAATCGAGGCTTAAATTTAATATTAACAAACAAGCTTGTGCTGCAATTAACAGCTTCATATAGTCGGTTAAATCAATATCCCCAGTTGCACTGATGGTTTTTTTGTGTAAAAAAAGTCGCGTTAAATAACGCAACTTAATTTTTTCAGAGGTCGATAAATTTTGTAATACCGGTGTTGATAATATCACTCGTTGCCATAAGGCATCTGGAATTCGTTTAGCGACAAACCACTGTTGATAGTAGGATTTTAAATATTGAAACATTACATTAAGTTATTAACTGCTTATTAATAGCTATACAATATGTCTTTTTGGTTGGATTTCAATAGCAAAGTGTGATGCATTTTTAACAAAAAGATTTTAAATGAACTATTTGCCTAATAATTTATCTGATAATTAGTATTTAACAGTATAAAAATAGTACAAGGTAATATATGCTTATGATATTTCAGCAGACTTATTAATCTCAACTACAGTCAGTAAGAAGTAGTTATTACCAGTAATAATATTTTAAATAGGATAAACAATGATAAAAACTTTAATTATTCTTTTGTTCACAGTGTTAATCGGTGGTTCAGCATTTATTTGGTTTGGAGTATACAACATTGCAGCAAACGATAAGCATTGGGATATTACCAATGAATTAATCGAAATATTTAGAGAGCGCTCTATTGAAGTTCGAGCAGAAGATATTGTAGAACCAAAAAATCTATCCGACCCAACACGTATAATCAAAGCGGCAGCCAATTATCAAGAAATGTGCGCTGCATGTCATCTTGCTCCAGGCGTTAACACCAGTGAATTAAATGATGGCTTATATCCTAAACCACCGGTATTTTCAAAAGCAGCTCACGGCGCACATGACAATAAAGATAATTTTTGGGTTATTAAAAACGGCATAAAATTAACAGGAATGCCCGCTTGGGGTGGCTCACACACCGATGATGAAATTTGGTCGTTAGTGGCTTTTATTAATGGATTAAATGAAATGTCAGCCGCTGATTACAAAAAATTTACCGCTGTCAAATCAGGTACTCACGGCCATACTGGCGGGCATTAATAGTATTCATCGAGTCATTTAACTAAAATTAAGCAACTACGTTAAATGACTCGTGAACATCAAACAAAATTATTCTACAGTTTCAACTCCTGACACTTTATTACTACCAAACATTAAATGAATGAAGGGTTGCTCCATACCATTAGGTAAAATAAAACCTGTTGGTACAGGTGATCGCTCAGGTCCGTTAGCAGTAAAAATTTCGTTTGGCATTAATAAATGCGTTTGTAGCTTACTACAATCAACACCATCATCAAAAACCAATTTATAGTCTGCATCACGTACCGAACAGGTAGTCATTAAATGTACTACGCGATTATTGGCAACTTCAACGCCATTAACTTCTAATGTACCTACCCCCCAAAACGCAACATAGGTAAAAGCCGTTGGCATTAATTTTGTACCTATACCGGTCATACCGTGCTGTAAAAAATTAGTTCCAACACCACCCATAATTGGATGCTGTAAACCAATCGGAATAACTTTGTCCACCATTAATTTATAATTATTCAAACCATCAGGACTAGTGAATGTCGTACTAAACTTTACTTCATCTTCGGATAATGGATGATCATATATCGTCTTATCTTTTAATTTTAATTCATATTCACCACTGCTAGGTTTATAGTTATCTGAAAACGGCGTTGGCATCGCAGTCATCGTCCACGCACTAGCATCGGCATTTTTTAATCTCATGGCGAGCGGTACACCAACATCAGGTTCAAAACCCAATGGTTTTTCAGGTGTCCCAAATAATTTAGGATCAAGCTTTCGTTGTCCCGGTAGAATCCAACGTACATCACCGCCACCTTCCATCTCAACTTCAACGCTGCCACCTGCTAGCGTTGCAGGATTATGTTTAATAACAGTTGCATCTGAAGCCGCGATACTTGCTTGACTATATAAGCTAAGCACAGTAACAGCTATTATTGACTGAATAGAAATGGAACATTTATTTTTATAATTATCCAACATTTTATTTCCTCCTTATTATTAAAGTAGTTATTTGACACTATTGATTATATTAAGTTTCAATAAACAGCTTATTCCGATAAACTAATATTATTTGTTCATTTATGTAAAATAAATTGACTAAAAATGTTAAGCTTTAGTTTCATCATTGAGCTTAAAAAAATTGATTAATGTTATAAATTAAATTAATTTATACTCATAGCACATTAACTGTTGAAACCGGAGAACCAAGTGAAAAAAATTATTATTGTCGGCAATGGGTTTGCATCTTTATTTTTAATTCAATATTTTTTATTTATGCCGATCTTCCCATTCTTTGCGTTTTTCACTCGGCGTATTTATTCTAAATACGACATTACTTTAATCGGTAATGGTATGTTCACCTACTTTCCATCCATTCCCGAATTTATCACCGGCAAAAAAACTCGAAAAAATGTACTCATCGATATAAAACCCTTTTTAAAACGACGTAATATTCGTTTTATCAATAGCATCGTCACCGACATTCAAGATGGTGGACGAACAGTCATAACCAAAGATGGCAGTTATCAAAATGACGCATTGTTTCTTGGAATTGGGCCAGCATTTTTAGAGGAAGATATTCCCGGCACCAAAGAATATACTTTTTCACCCTGCCTTGGTCCGGACAATATGGATCAATACATGGAAAAATTGACCGCATTAAGTTCAGGAGTTTTATATATAGGATATAAAATTAATAAACAGGATGGTTTCGTAGCAGGACGTGCAGGACAAATTTATGAATGCGCGTGTTTACTTGATTTCATGTTAAAAGAAAAAGGCATTCGCGATAAATTTGAAATTCATTTTTTCTCTTCCAATATTCAAAAAGGCGAAACCGGTGCCATCACCGATAGATTAGCCGAACGAGGCATCATATTAGATTATGGTTACGAGCCTGCCGAGTTTGTTGCCGGCGGATTAAAAGATGAAGACGGCAGCATTCGAAAAGCAGATCTGGTGCTTTACTCTCCCGGCATCACCGGTGCTAAATGGTTACAACAAACGTGTATTCCCGTTTCCCCTGGTGGCCATATTGATGCAAATAAGTTTGGCCAAGTTAAAGGTTTAACCAATGTATACTCCGCGGGCGATTGTGCTAGTCATGAAAACCCACCACCATGGGTACCTCATCAAGCGCACATGGCACAACTACGTGCACAAACTGTAGCTAAAAATCTTAAAGCATCATTACAAAATAACCAAGCTAGTGATACTTACCGTTATGAATTATCGTGTATTTTAAATATGGAAAACGATGCCATGTGGATGCACATGTCCAGTGATAACAAACCACCATTTTGGAACATATTTCCAAGGCGTTCTAAAAAATTAGTTGCTGTTAAAAATACATTCGAAAAATTATATTTATTCTACCTTAAATATATGTAATATTTTATTGTTGACGGATGGTAGGCGTTTCAAAGCCCCATCCGCAACCTCTAAATAGAGACAAAAAAATTCAAATTATAGGGCACCAAAGCACTATTAAGCTGTCCAACTATACGTATTGAAAATAAATTTAATTCCCCAGAATACCTTAGTGGTGAGACTATGATACGTGCAATAAAATTTAACACCTTACTTTTGTCTATTTTAATCACATCACTAACCATTAATGCTGCCCAAACAGCAGAAATAACAAAATCAGGTGAAAGCCAACATTTACTCTATAATAAAGATGTATTATTACAAGACTTTAGTGGCAAAAACCGCAGCATAGAAGAATACACTGGCAAAGGAAAATGGTTACTGGTTATGATATGGGCATCGAGTTGCCACATCTGTAATGCCGAAATAAAAAATTATATCGAACTCAATAATAAACATAAAAACAAAGACTTAACAGTGTTAGGCATTTCAGTTGACGGCTGGCAATATAAAGCCGATGCACTTGAGTTCATTCGTAAGCACAAAGTCAATTTTACAAACTTAATTGCAGCCCCAGTCGTGATTGACCATTTTTACGAATTGCAAACGGGGAAAAATTTAGTTGGAACACCATCATTTCTACTTTATGCGCCATCCGGTGAATTAAAAGCAGAACAGTCTGGTGCCGTTCCAACAACATTAATTGAAGAATTCATCAGCAAAAACTCGAATAAGACTCAATAAAATAAGGAGGATTCGCGTTTTAATGCAATTCATAGTAGTTTTGCTTGTCTGATCCAGATTAATTAGTAAATCATTATTTGACACGAAAACCACCTCCTATTGTCATAAATTATGTGTATAAGTAAAATAATAAAAGTGAGAATAAAATGAAAAAAGATCCTGTATGCGGCATGGACGTTGATGAACAAAGCCAACATCAATTTAATTATAACAATAACGATTATCATTTCTGTAGTGAACATTGCTTACATAAATTCGAAGAACAGCCGCAACAGTATCTCGACATAAAAGATCCTGTCTGTGGTATGGTCGTTGATGCACAAAACCAACATCAATTTAATTATAACAATAACGACTACCATTTCTGCAGTGAAAATTGTCTGCATAAATTCGAAAAACAACCACAACACTATCTAGATAAAAAAGAATCCGATAATCAGGTTGTATCAGAGCAAGATACTGAGACAACATACACCTGCCCAATGGATCCTGAAATCATTCAACAAGGTCCAGGAATTTGTCCCAAATGTGGTATGGCATTAGAACCAATGGGTATCCCAAGTGTTGCCAGCAAAACACAATATACCTGTCCCATGCATCCAGAGATATTACAAGACGAACCCGGTATTTGTCCCAAATGCGGCATGGCACTCGAAGCAACCAGTGTTGCCGTTGAAGAAGAGAATGAAGAACTCAATGATATGAGCCGTCGCTTTTGGATTGGCACTATTTTATCCATCCCAGTTTTCATATTAGCAATGGTAGCGGACTTAATGCCAACACTATTACCCAGCGCCTTAACAATGGATAAAGTACAGTGGATACAATTTGTATTAGCATCACCTGTAGTACTATGGGGCGGCTGGCCGTTTTACGTGCGTTTCTGGTTATCCATTAAAACTTGGAACTTAAATATGTTTACCTTGATTGGGCTTGGTGTATCCGTAGCCTACATCTACAGCGTCGTCGCATTACTCTATCCCGGATTATTTCCACCGGTTATGCAAATGGAAGGCGGCTTGGTTGATGTTTATTTTGAAGCGGCAGCCGTTATTACAACTCTGGTTTTACTTGGGCAAGTTTTAGAATTACGCGCACGTTCAAAAACCAATGCCGCAATACAACTGCTACTTGGCCTTGCACCTAATACTGCACGTATCGTTCGAGAAGACGGCACTGAAGAAGATATTTCTTTAGAGAAAGTTGTGGTTGGCGACAAGCTTCGAGTTCGTCCCGGAGAAAAAATTCCAGTTGATGGCATCGTAGTAGATGGTGAAAGTAATGTGGACGAATCAATGGTCACCGGTGAACCAATACCCGTCACAAAAGAACAAGGTGAACGACTAATAGGAGCCACAGTAAACGGCACAGGCAGCCTATTAATGACCGCCGAAAAAATTGGTAGCGATACTTTATTATCACAAATAGTACAAATGGTTGCCGATGCACAACGCTCACGCGCCCCCATCCAAAAATTAGCCGACACGGTAGCAGGATTTTTTGTACCCGTGGTGGTGCTGATTGCCGCAATATCATTTACTGTTTGGGGATTATACGGGCCAGAACCAAGACTTGCACATGCCATCGTAAACGCAGTTGCAGTTTTAATCATTGCCTGCCCTTGTGCCCTTGGCCTCGCAACACCAATATCGATTATGGTAGGAACCGGCCGAGGTGCGGCTGCTGGTGTATTAATAAAAAATGCTGAAGCCTTAGAGTTAATGGAAAAAGTCGATACTCTCGTAGTCGATAAAACCGGAACACTAACCGAAGGCAAACCAAAATTAGTGAATGTACAAGTTAACAATGGTTTTAACGAGGATGAAGTATTGAGCTTAGCCGCAAGTATCGAGCGCTCAAGTGAACATCCCCTAGCCGAAGCCATAGTCAAAGGCGCACAAGATAAAGACATAGCAATGTCCGATATTACAGACTTCCAATCAATCACCGGAAAAGGCGTTACCGGCATCGTTAATAATAAACAAATTGCACTCGGAAATTTAAAACTACTCGAAAGCCTCAATATAGACGCAGGCGATCTTCCCTCACAGGCAGATAACTACCGCAGTGAAGGCCAAACCGTCATGCTCATAGCTATTGACAATATTGCAGCAGGATTAATCGGTGTAGCTGATCCCATTAAAGACTCAACACCAGAAGCCATTGCCAGTTTACACGCAGAAGGCATTACCATTGTGATGTTAACCGGTGATAGCAATAAAACAGCTCAAGCGGTTGCCAGCAAACTTAATATTGATCGAGTAGAGGCCGAAGTGTTGCCTGACCAAAAAGCCGCTATCGTTAAAGAATTACAAGCCGCCGGAAAAATTGTTGCAATGGCCGGTGATGGCATTAATGATGCCCCCGCTTTAGCACAAGCACAAGTTGGTATTGCGATGGGAACTGGAACCGATGTTGCAATGGAAAGTGCCAGTGTCACACTCATTAAAGGTGATCTTCGCGGCATCGTTCGAGCAAGGCGTTTAAGTAGAGCAACCATGCGTAATATTCGTCAAAATTTATTCTTTGCATTTATCTACAATAGCGCCGGTGTGCCAGTTGCCGCAGGAGTATTATACCCCGTGTTTGGTGTGTTATTGTCACCCATAATTGCAGCAGCAGCGATGAGCTTTAGTTCAGTATCGGTTATTACCAACGCATTGAGATTAAAAAAGGCTAAGCTATGATGGGCAATGGTTCGATGATATTCAGTGGAGGTTATATGTGGTTTTTTTGGATTATACTTTTAATCATAATAATCTACCTCTTCAAAAATGTTTTTACTAACAACCCTGATGACTCTAAGATAAATAAAACTGAAACAGCGATGGAGATATTAGAAAAGCGTTATGCCAATGGAGAAATAAATGATGACGAATTTAATCATCAACGAGATCAGTTAAAAAATAAATAAGGTTTTATTTCTAAATGGGGCTTTATAGTTTTTCAATTTTAATTTTTGGTATTTTAATTTTAGCGTTTATATATTTTCGCATTAAAATAAAAACACTAAAAAATAATTTAATTTTCTTACTACTACTAATTAGTTATCTAAGCCTGTTTTTTCTATTTCACCATCAAATAGAAAAAACATGTGAAATACTAATTAGCAATAACACAACCGATATTCTAACTATCATACGATCGTGGGGGCTAGCCGCCCCCCTGATTAGCGTATTACTTATGATTCTCCAAGCGGTAATCGCACCGCTACCGGCTTATTTAATTACTGCTGCCAATGGCATCATATTTGGTTTATTTTGGGGAGTTGTTATCTCATCAATAGGTGCAATGTTAGGTGCTTTAGTGTCATTTTCCATCACCCGATGGTTTTATAATAACTATGCGCGAAATAAATTAAAAGAATCAAAAACTCATGATTATATTGAAAAAATTAGTAGTAAACATGGCTTTAAAGTAATATTAATCGCTAGACTAATACCAATAATTTCATTTGATTTAATCAGCTATGCAGCAGGTGCGAGCACCATAAAAACCTCACATTTTTTACTGGCAACTTTCATCGGAATGTTACCAGCAACAATTGTATATACCGCAATCGCCAGTAAAGTAACCGTAATCGAACAATATTCCAATCAGTTTGTGATATATTCAATATTACTGGCCATTATATTAATTATTTCGTGGCTAATTAAAAGTTCTATCTCAAAAAATGCGGATTAGTTCATTTATCGAAGTTTTTTGATTGGCTCAATAGCGATAACACGATAAAATAACAACCCAACAACTGACACAACCTCGAATAGCGAGATTAAAACACATGGGAAACCCATTCCAAGAACAACTACTTAAAGCTGGCTTAGTCACTAAGCAACAAGTGCAAAAAGCCAATAAAAGTAAACATAAAAAGAAAAAACAATTATCAAAAAAAGATAAAACTGTTGACGAGGCAAAATTAAAGTTACAAAAAATTGCCGAACAAAAATCAAAGCGCGATAGTGAGCTTAATAAGAAAAAAGAACTGCAAGCCCGACAAAAAGCTATTTCCTCAGAAATTAATCAATTGATTGAAAATAATTTTATCAAACGTGATAACACATGCGAAATAATTTATAACTTTGAACACCAAAATAAAATTAAACATATTTATATCAATAACGATATGAAACAACAATTAATTAATGGCAAACTTGGAATAGCTCGCATCGAAGGTCGTTATGAACTCGTTCCTTTAACAATAGCCAAAAAAATTCAACAACGAAATGAAAAACGTATAATAATTTTTGTAGATGAACAACACCAAACTGATGAAAACGATCCCTATGCCGAATATCAAATTCCGGATGATTTAACTTGGTAACAACATTAAAATAAAATATTCCTCCGTAGGTTGGGGGGAATGCTTTTCAAACCCCAACAAACTTGTTTAAACAACTATCGCTGTTGCGCTGCGCTTACCCCAACCTACTGGGTTATTATTATGCCATTGTAATTTTATGTAGGTTGGGGTGAATGTCTTCCGAACCCCACGCTATCGGTTTAAACCTCCATCGCTGTTGCGCTATGCTTACCCCAACCTACTGGGTTATTATAATTTTTGTAGGTTGGGGTAAGTGTCTATCGAACCCCAACACTATTTGTTTAAACCACCATTTTTGTTGAGGTTTAACATCTCATGTCAAACGTAACTAACCTTATTTAATCGAATACCGGAACAAATTCTATCCCTTTCTTGATATTTGGACGATTGACCAATATACTGGGACATACGTCCAATAACAGGAGCGACAAATGAAAACAATACTCATCACCGGTGCAACAGGTTTTGTGGGGTCACATGCTTTAACCCAATTAGCTAAAATTTCTGATATTAATTTAATTGCGGCCTGTAGAGATCCTAATAAGCTACACAAAACATTTAATGGTGAAGTGAGGCAAGGTGATATTCGGGATCAAACCTACCTCGATAGCTTATTTAAGAATATTGATGTTGTAATTAATGCGGCCTCATGGTCATCATTATGGGGAAACGCTAATGATTCAGATACATTGTTTCTCCAGCCCAGTATCAAATTTATTGATAGCTTTATGCAAAGCTCAGCACAAAAATTTATTAATATTAGCAGCACATCGATATCAGCAACAAATGGTTCAAACGATGCATTGACTGCTGGTAAGCCGCCACTGTTTTGGCCGCATTTTGCTAATGTTATCAAAATTGAAGAATATCTACGTCAATTAGCAAGTGACAAAAAGACAATAATAAATCTACGTTTTGGAATATTTGCAGGTGAAAACTATGCTCTGGGCTTATTACCCATTTTGGTGCCTCGCTTAAAAACGCATCTAGTCCCCTGGGTTGCTGCTGGACAAACCGGTATGCCAATTATTGATGGACGAGATATAGCACAAGCGATGACGCTAGCTGCAACAAATGAAACATTATCGCATTATCAGAGTTTTAATGTTGTTGGTCCAGCAATACCAAAAGTTAAAACGGTTATTGAGTTTATCAGCACTGAATACCAACTACCCAAACCACATTTTGGTGTCCCCTTTAGTATAGCCTACCCTTTCGCTTGGTTAATGGAAAAATTGGATCGTATCGTTCCTTGGGAACCATTAATTGTGCGCAGCATCATTTTTCTTTTAGAGGAAACGCATGTCAATAATAATAAAATATCACAAGCACTGGGTTACAAACCTCAATATAATTGGAAGGATACTATAAAGGCGCAAATGTCAGAAATGTCTATTCGCCAGAAACAAGCAATGAAGATGAAAAAATCAATTACTTAACTTTAATTTAACAACAGAAACAATTATGACCATACGCGAAACAGCTGAACAACAACGCTCCAAAATGATAAGTGCAATTGATACTTTACTATATCAAAAAGGATTTAATAATATGTC
>VAPL010085424.1_pt1 | contig 11039 bp, 10 predicted proteins | sample 3395061 | NCBI WGS metagenome assembly VAPL01 (sample SAMN08290444, study PRJNA428436) | hydrothermal vent metagenome | isolation source: Deep-sea hydrothermal vent chimney 2 | place: Pacific Ocean: Juan De Fuca Ridge | depth 2182 m m
AAAGTTCCTGGTCTTTTATATGACGGTATCGAGTATGATGTGACTTTTAAAAATGTTGGAAACTTTATTTTTAGAGTTGATGGGTATGAACTGCACTAATTAAAAATTAAGCTATACCCCCTAGTCTTAAACTGGGGGTTTTTCAGAACCGAAATGGTATATTGTTATGAACAAACTAAAGTTAATCCCCCTGCTAATCTCAACAGCACTAACTGGGTGTGCAGCACATGCACAAATAAGTAATCACCGTGTTGTTCACGCTGATTTGTTACAACCTTCTTACACTAAGCCCATAATCCCAAAAGATCAAAAAATTAATCTTGATGGCGTTCATTATGGAGCCAGAATAGTTTTTCCTATTGAATTTGAAAATGAATCTTTTGAGTTTAAAAAACAAAAATTGTCTCTGGATAAACATTTAAAGCAAATAAAATATCTATCCAGCAAGTACAAGATTGATGTCAACATTGTAGGGCACTCACACGGGGCTACAAAGCATGGGTTAAGAGCGTTATCAACTAAGCGAGCAAACGCTATTTATTTTTATTTATTAAACAAAGGATTCAAACGAACTCAATTGAAAAGACAAGCATCGTGGAGTGGTCAAAATGATGGATCTTTGCAAAAAGGCGTGGAAGTGGTTTTGAATATTCCTGGTCAATTTCAACCTAAAACTATTGTTAAAAAGTGAAAAAGGAGGTAAAAAAGTAAAATCTATACATTTAATATTTTAAATTAAACTCGAAATGAGGTAAAAAACATATGAAAAACTTAATTCTTGCAACAGGCGTGTTGCTTCTATTATCGGCTCCAGCATTTGCATATGATGGCTGTACACCAGCTATCTATGATGCATCAACTTCACTGATTCAAATTTCAAATATACAAAATTCTGAACAATTGATTGTTGATGATAATCATGGTGAAAGCAACAAAACTATTTTGTTGCAATATACCAACAATAGATTTGAGATTATTGACTGGTGGGAGGGTGACGACGATTCTAGCTACAGATGCACAAGCAATACTTTCAATTCAAAAACAAGGATGCTTGTAGTTCCTGATTTGAGAATTAAAGGTTGGAAAGGGATTTCTTTAAATGCTGAGTTCAAAGAAAAGGCTATCCGCTTTCACAGAGCAGTAAATGGAGTTCCATTATCTGCTTTTCATTTGACTATCTTTAAGTACAACTAAACGATATAATGCATTCCCAGAGATATTGCACTGGGAATGCATTAAAATTCCAACTAAAGAGGAAATAATGACAGCAAAATTACACGAAATATTAGCCGTAGAATCTTCACTTGAAAAGGTTTCAAGAAATTTAACCGCTGAGGCAATTAAGACTTTTGGAAAAGATAATTTGTTTAAAGGTTTCACAAAACGACTTGAAATGTTTCATGAAGATGATAAAAATTTAAATGAAACAAGCAATTTAAAATTAGAAACAACAGTGGATGAAAATCTTAAATATGTTATTAAGAATATTTCTAAATATTGGGATTCTGTTTTATTAAAAGACTCTACTAATCAAGTTGCAAAAGCAGATATTATTTTAATTGATGGAACTATTTTAGCAAAAAATGTTCCTGCAACATTTTTACTTGGATTAGAAACAAAACTTGGTGATTTAAGAAAACTATATGATTCTATACCTACATTGCCACCAGGGATAAGATGGCGACTAGACGAACTTGAAAGAGAAGGCGTTTATTTAAATGAAGATGATGACGTTTCGTTTAAAACAGAAACTAAAACTCATTTTCAAGAGACTTCACCAGCAACAGAACATCATCCCGCTCAAATAATGGCATTGAAAGAGGTTAAAAACGTAGGAAAATATATAACCGCTCATCTTTCAGGAATGGTATCATCTTTGGAATTATCAAAGAGGAAATCAAGATTTGATGAGGTTTTTTTAGCTATTAAAAAAGCTAGAATGCGAGCAAACAATGTTGATGTAGTTGTAACTGAAAAAGTTTCTGTTAACATATTAAATTACATAAATTCTGGAACATAATTTGTAGCAGCTTATTTTTTATTATTATCTTAAATGAATTGATACAGCGTTTATGCTGAGGATTTTTATTATATTTATCTTTTTACTACAATAGCTTTATGTCAGCATATTAATTAATATTACTCTACATTTTAAAACGACTTAAAAAAGTAGGTTCGATTCCTACAGTCTCAGCCTAAGTGCTTTTTACAGAAAGAGCATTTAGGTGAGACTATGTGTAATGGCACACGTTAAGAAATTAAATTTATTAATGTATGAAGGAAAGTTAATTAAAAGACAATCATTATTTGCAGGTTCGAGTCCTGCCCTTGCCAAAAAATTACATTATGGCAAGGTCGCGGAATTGGTAGACGCAATTGATATTGAAAATCAATACTAGCCGAAAGGCGATGATAAAATGAACCTCTGTTGTCGGCATATGATGACAGGGGTTTTTATTTATGCAACAATCAATTTTTTCCTACGAACCAAAACCAACCCAGCAATAGCCGATCCAAACAACCAAACTGTCGCAGGAATTGGCACTGGATTAACTTTTATATTTTCAATCGTTCCTTCAATAATATTATTCCCCCCCAATACCTGAATTGAAAAAGTGCCAGAATCAATTGAATTTATGAACTGGCTAAAATTCAATGGGTTTGTGTTTTCTGTTTGTGTATAGTCAAAATTAATAGATTCTAGTGGAATAGTTCCAATCGTTATGGGATTAATAGGCACTATTTCTATATGTCCCACTGAAGTATTATATCTGATTGCATTGCTTTGGATTCCAACACCTCTATTGCTGACCTGTATTGTTCCATCAGTCATTGTGCCAGTCTGTGTTGTTTCGTCAATTTCAATTTGAGTAATAACATGGTATGTGTCGCCAGTAGTGATAAACGTATCGATGGGCGCATCAACAGATGTAACCGTGCCAGAGAAAACAACCCCAGCCGCGAATGTTACATGAGAGAATGTTAATACTGTAAGTGATAGTAATATTGCTGTTAATAGTTTCATTATTTTGCCCTTTTTTTATGAATTAATTCTTTATTTTCTGGAACATCGCACCATCGATCAAACCGTTTATTTATATAAATTACTCCAAACCCATTTAAAATAATTTCGCCCCCTAAATCAATGCCATCAATTTCTACTCTTGCTAGAATTCGACCAAAATAATCAAATTGTTTTTTATCGTCAACAACCAAGTATATTTCTTTTCCTTGGTTTATCTTGAGATTTGTAAAAACACGGCTTTTTATCGCGCCATCCCTTTCTTTATCGCATTTTCCATAAATTTCCGGCGTATCAACTCCTTTAATTCGCACACCTATTCGCTTTCCCTTGCAAAACTTGCATCGGATGAAAAATGTATCACCATCGTACACATAGAGTATTTTAGATTTTGGCAGTTTTATTCTAATCTCATCGGCAAATGATGTGCCATAAAATGAAAAAGATAATATTAAAATTAAAGTAATAAAAGATAATACACTAATTACATTTTGTATTCTCATTGAAAAATCAACATGTTAGTTTTAGGAAAAAATATTTTATATAGCGGTAAATTGGAGCTATTGGGCGCAATATAAGACTTCTATCTATGACAGAGGTTTTGTGTATATCTGTTTTTGACGGTCGTTGATAACCTAAATTTTTTGAAAAATAATATGCATTCACATGTGGACGATCTAAAATAAACGTACTAAGAGCACCATCGTAGTGCATTAGTCCTGCTTCTTTATGCCCCCTCGGTCTACTTTTTAGCTGCAATAGCCACGCATAATATTCCTTTAGTATGCATTTATTTAATGCATAAAAATGTGATGTAATCATTGATTGGTCTACTTTCTTCCAGCACATTGCCGTATTTACAGAACCCAGCATATGACCAAAATAAACAATATCCCATTTCATGTTATTTAACAGATGAATTGAAATATTTCCAAATTCTATAATATTTTTTGTAAAACAAATATCGTCTTCAATAATCAATATATTTTTCACATCATCATCGATAGCTTTTTTAATTATTGCCATGTGACTCAAAAAACAGCCGTAAACACCATTTGAAGAAAATCCCTTATTTTGGTCTGGGGAAATTGCTTCAAAAAAACCACATTGCTCTGTTTCTATCGGGAAATGAAAGCGTTTAAATTCCTGAATAGTTTCTTTCTTTCTTTTCTTTCTGTTTGCAAGATTAATTATCCTGACCCTATTGAAATACGTTATCAAATTATTCCTCAAATTTTTGTTGGTTGTCTCTATGCCATTGCACTAATAAATTATGTTTATCTTTTCCATTATGATATTTACGCAATAGTCTCAGTGTATAATTTATAAGGTCTGCCTCTCTAATATCCGAGGGTTTTCCATCGGTTCCAGCAACTCCTGTGGTGGCTGTGGACAGAGGGTTGACAGTTGCGTTGAGCAAGCGTTTAGCCCCGTTAGAAATATTACAATCACCATCAACTTTTTGTATTTTAGTGATGTATTTAGGCACTTCTTTAATTCGTGTTTTATAAATAATATCTGTCTCAGCTTTTGCAATAATAAGCTGTTCAACCAATTCATCATTTTGTTTTTCTGCCCTTATTAATGTCTCTCTTTCTAGCCTTAATATAGTCGCTGTATTTGCATCGACAAGAACAGTTTTAAGCTTGTAGCCCATCGTAATACCAGCGGCAAGACATGCACCAGAAATGTATATTATGGGAGTCAACAGACTACGACGTTAATAATATTGGCAGTCAAAATTAACAAAAAACAAGACTGATAATAAATAAAAATGGCGATAGAAACAATAGAATTACCGTTATGGATATACTAAAATATAACACATTCTGCTTGAATTCAGTCAACATCCTCTCCTATTCTTTTACTATCTTTTTCTACTACATCTGTAATAACAGGTCTTTGAACTTGGTGAGGATTTATATTTGAATTATTTTCATGCTTCAGTGTTTTTTCTTCAATATCCTGAATTTGTTCCATTGGATATTCTTCTATTTCAAAGTTTTCAATTGTATCGACATGAATATCTTTATTAATTCCACTATCTAAAAAGTACCCGCCTAAAAGTAGACTACTAATAGTCGATGGATTACTAATATCTAGATGCCCCGACCCTAATAGAGCACCAACAGTGGTCATGATTGACCCTATCGATGCCATTGTATAGCCTTTGTACGCAGTTATGTACTCAATTAAACTGCTGTTGGTTTGATTCCTTGTATATCTCTTGAACCAGTGAAAAGTTGCTCCAAAAAATGCTATTGCTAATGCTATTAAATATGTTGTCATTATTTTTTCCTATGGTTAAGTTTTTACGAATGAAAGATTAGAAATATGAGCATCGGTGACAAATGTATCATCGTATACTGAAAATCTTAATTTTGGTGTTACATCTGCACCTGATGCATTTGTATAAGTAATTGACCGCTCTATAACTGGATCATTTAAAGAGACGTCTGACAAGGTGGCTTGTGCAGCGTCTACACCGATAAATTGAACTCTAATGCCACCATTGAGTTTTACAGCGATAATATCTAATGTAAATGATACTGTTACTGTTTGCCCGTTTTGTACTACTCCCATCCACGTCGATATTTGAGATAACGTGCTTGGGTTTGTTCCATCCTGTTTAAACCTGTATTTATCAGCAGATATAAGGGTAATAGGGTCAAGTCCAATATTTTGAACGGTAGTAGGTGCGGCAGGTGTTATTAGATTTAAAAATGAGCCACCGCCACCGCCACCGCCTGATGCAGATATAACAACATTAAAAGAATCTGTTACTTGTGCATTACTTGGGTCAGTTGCTGTAACATTTATTGTCAATGTACCAACATCTGCTGCTGATGGTGTTCCTGTAAATGTCCTTGTTGCTGGCGTAAACGTCAACCAAGCTGGGTTGTTAGCGGTATAAATTAACGTATCGCCATCTGGGTCATTAAACGTGTTAGCTGCAAAGGTTAGATTAAATGCAGTGCCATCAGTTGCTACAGTGTTTGATATAGGATTGGCAACTATTGGCGCATTATTTCCACCACCTCCTCCACCTGTACCCGTTGTATAAGAAATATTAGATACATGTGCATCTAATGCAAAAGTATCATCAGAAGCCGAAAGCCTGAATTTTGGTGTAACCGTTGCGCCTGATGTATTTGTATAAGTAAGCGACCGTTCAATAACAGAATCATTAAGACCAACAAATATTTTTGTTGCTTGAGCCGCATCAACATCAATAAACAATCCTTGCAATAGAGCATTTGTTTTAATAGCAATAACATCAATTGTTAGTGGTACTGTAATAGAATTGCCATTGGCAACAGCAGTCAACCAAGTATTAGCTTGTAACAAAGGAAATTCACTTGATCCATCTTGTTTTACGCGATACTTATCAGTAGATATAAGAGTAACTGGGTCAAGTCCTATCCGCTGTATTGTTGCTGGCGCATCAGGTGTTATTAGATTTAAAAATGAACTTCCACCGCCAGCCGATGCTATAAGGATATTAAAATAATCAGTGATGTTGTCATTAGATGTTGTATTTGTTGCTGTAACAGAGACAGAGAATGTTCCGACTTCTGCGCCTGTTGGTGTGCCACTAAAATTCCTATTAGCAGGGTTAAAGTTTAGCCATCCTGATGCATTAGACGTATATGCAAGCGTTCCGGCTGCGGTATCATTAAATGTATTAGCAGGAAAAGCATAGTTAAAAACTTGCGCTTCTGTTGCTGACTGATCGGGTATTGCATTAGCAATTGTTAATGTCCCTCCACCTCCTCCGCCTGCTGATGTATCACCACCGACAATGCCACCAGTTCCCCCTAAAGTAAAGCTTTGAGACTGTACTATTGCTGTTGTACCATCATCAACCTTTATTCCTATGACTCTTGTCGATGTTTTACTAAAATCATATTTCGATTTATTGCCAACGCTTAACATTCCCCCGGAGGTGATTGAGAAAAGCCCGTCATCATCTCCCAAAACAATTGAAAATCCTACCGCTACAGAAGAAGTTAGCCCATTTTGATAGTTTGTTAAATCAAGCCCATTTGTTACTGCACTACCCATCGTTAACGCTGGCGCACTAAGAACAGGGACATTAATAACAGGAATACTGTCACCAAACGATTGAAAAGCTTTGGCTCTGCTATCCGTAGCCATCGATGCATAATCAATTGCTAAACCAAATCTTGTTGTTGATAAGTCTTTGTATATGTTTAAATCTTTGAATCCAAGCCCAGCAATAATAGTTAAAAAATCACCATAAACTTTCTCTGCAATAGCAGATTTCCAATAGGTGTCATATAGCCATGTAATAATACTATCTGGCATATTATGTGAGTAATGTGGCCCACCTTCATAGCCTGTTATCTCTACTCCTTGCAATGAATGAGCCGCATAATTACTACGCATCTTTCCCGAGATTTCCACCCACTCTCTGTTAGCTAAATCATCCTCAGTATTAACTACTGTATAAGTGCCAGTCACTTGGCTGAAATTTATTTCTAACTTATTAGCCATTCCGTATGAGTCGATAAGAACAGCATGGCATGTATAAGCAGCCGATGCCGTTAATCCCGTCATTGTTGTCATGCTTGTATAAGTCTTTTGTGCGCTGGGATAAGTAAAGTTTTGATGTTTTACTGGATTCCCGGTGCCATCTATTACGTCTTGAAGAGTCGGATTAGCAGAACTAGCATAAATACCTACGCTAATTGATGCGTTAAATTCAGTGCAATATAGCTTAGGGATGATTTGTGTTCCTGATACCTCTAGTTTAACACTCCACAGAGCGACCCAATAATATGGCGCACCGGCAACGTAATCAACGGTATTTAGGTTAGGCAATGCATTCAGTCTATTCCCAGCCCTTGACGGTGCGCCATATTGTGAAGCCAATACAAATTTCATTCTATTGGCAGGGAGGTGGTTCTTGAAAATATCCCAGACTTGATTGCTTCTTATTGCATAATTAGCATCTAGTAAATAAGTTACATCAGACTCTTTTGAAATAATAAATTTAGAATAATCAACATTAAATACAAGTAATTGATTACTCCATTTTCCTGTAACTTTAAATTCATTAGTATTGACTACAGTTACAACCATGTCATTACCTGAATTTCCTTGCCATGGCTGCACCTTTTCTGGTGCATTCCAGCCGTAATCTTCACGCAACCACAACCTTATTTTGTCTCCTGTTGTTAATCCATGATTATTAAGCGTTATGTTATTTGTAATAGAGCTGGCGGTAACGTTATATCTCTGTGCGCCTAAACTTGCTATCCAGTTAGTGTTACCGTTCCATGATGCCGCTGTATTCCAAACCTCGTTACCTATGGCTTCAAGATAAAGAATTGTATTTGCATGGAGATGTGTAGCAAACTCTTGTGCAAGAGAATTAAAACATGCATCTGTCCCCCTTGCCGGGCCATCATACCAAAGGTCAATGCCTGTTCTTTCTGCTAAGTCACACAGAACTTCAACAGGCATGTGCTCAATAAAACTAACATCTGATTTCTTTGTTAAATCTGCAAAATTCCGACCCACGAACAAAGAGGATTGAGTAAAGTTCATTGATCTAATCATCTGAACATTTAAACTATTTAAAAAAGTTAAATAATCTGGGTGCCATTCATTTCCACCGTCATATTGTGCAACCATTCCCGGTAATATAATCTCTAAACTATCAAGATTAGTACCCTTAAACCATACGAACATGCCCGTGAATGATGTAAGATTGACCGTAATGTTTTTTGTCCCTGTGTAAGGTAATTCTGTAGGAGGGTTGTTTAGTCCAAGCCCTATCTGCCCTGTTCCCGTCCATCTGATCGTATAGTTTCCGGCTGGTCTTGTTTGGGTTGGATGTGAAAATAACGACCTATAATTAGCTGTTGATGAATTGGTTGTTAGCTTACCCTTATGTTGATTTGTTGAAATAACAGACGTGTCGAAATTAGTCCACTCTTGCATGTATCTCGCTAAATTAACGAAATATTGTGGGTTATCCCATCCCGATACCCAGTTAGAATTTATACCTTTTCTCATAGAATTTGTGATTACCTGTGGATTATTAATAGCTATCGTAAAAGAACTGGTTACGTTCAGCCCGTCTGGATCAGTTGCTTTTGTATTCACTGTAATAGACGTTCCACCTGTTGCAGCTATTGGTGTTCCTGTATAAGTTCTAGTTGTTGGATTAAAAAACAACCATCCACCAGATGTTGAGCTTGATGAATAAGTCAGTGTGTCTCCATCTGGATCATTGAATGTGTTGGCTGGCACAACAAATGAAAACGCTGACGCTTCTGTAGCAATTTGATTAATGATTGGATTTAGGATTATAGGGGCTTGATTGCCTCCACCGCCTGATGCAGAGATAACAATAGTAAATGTATCGGTTACAGATAACTGACCAGGGTCTTTAGCAACTACATTAATGTTTACCGTCCCAACATCCCCTGCTGCTGGTGTTCCGTTAAACGTTCGTGTCGATGGCGTAAACGTAAGCCAAGCAGGAGTGTTTGATGTGTATGTTAATGTATCGCCATCAGGGTCATTAAACGTATTTGCTGGGAAAGTGTAGTTAAATACCGCGCCCTCTGTTGCAACATTATTTCCAATTGGATTAGTAATAGTCGGAGGTTGGTTGTTTCCTGATGCTGCTATTACAGAGATATTAAATTGATCTGTTACAAAAGCGTTACTGGGGTCTGTTGCAGTTACATTAATAGAGTTTGTTCCAATATCGCCTGCTGAGGGTGTTCCACTAAAAGTCCTTGTTGCTGGGTTAAACGTCAACCATCCAGATGCATTTGATGCTAGTGTTAATACGTCACTATTAGCATCATAAAAAACATTGGTTGGAATTGTATAAATGTAGCTAGAGCCAACAGTGACAGTAGAATCAGGAATTGCATTAATTATCTGCGGTGCTGAATTAGATGCAACCGCTGGGGAAATAATAATATTAAAACTATTACTTTCTCGTGCGCCATGCTCATCTTCAACTGTAATAGTCACAGCTTGTGTTCCAGCTATGGTTGGAACACCGGATAATGTTCGTGTAGCGGGATCAAATGTACCCCAGCTTACATAACTTGCTGACCATATAAGCACTCCGCCCTCTGGGTCTGCAAATGTATTGATCGGTATTTGATAAGAATATGCGGATTGCTCAGTGGCAACTCCATTCGGAATAAAATTAATAATCTGTGGCTTTAGATTTACGTTCCCTGTCCCTCCGCTTGTTCCATTGGTTCCCGTTGACCCATCAAATACACCCACCCAAAAATTTGTACCACTTCGGTGTTTTAACCTAACCGTCGATAACATCCCAGCTTGTGTGTTTAAATTTGTTGGTGGTCTTTGCCAACGAATATTTAGACCTCCAAAATTTATCGCATAGCCACCATTATTATCTTGCTGGTAATTGATTTCTATATTCGTATCATGTGTTGAGCTTAAATTAAGGACGTTGATGGTATTAACAACCGCATCAACATAAACATGGAATATACTGTATTTGGCAACATCTAAATTTATTGCATTAGCTGAAACTGGTGTATCAATACTTTTTGTTAAAATAACATCAGTTTTAATAGCTTTATGCAATGATGCTTTTGTCATTTTTTGAGTAGTTGCACCTTGCTCAACCGCAAGAATTGCACTATCTGCCGGGTCGTTTAATTCAGTGTTTAGCTGTGAAAAAGTAGTATTTGCCATGTTTATTAAATTTCCTGAATTTTTATAGTAGTGGAGTCAATTAAATAAACCCTGTTATTCACTGATGCATTTGTAACATTGACCCCATATATTTGATGTATTTGTTGCTGATTCTTGTCTGTGCTTTTTGGGTATACGTCAATAAAGATAAGATTATTCATGCCTTGTGCGTAGCTCATTTGAACCAGTTTTTTTCTGTCTACGTCATTAAGCCAGTTAAGATTAAATGCCAACTCTTTATTTATAAATCCGTTGTCTACCATTAAGTCTCCTGCACCATTTCTGGATCTTTTAG
>VAPL010362512.1_pt1 | contig 11039 bp, 12 predicted proteins | sample 3395061 | NCBI WGS metagenome assembly VAPL01 (sample SAMN08290444, study PRJNA428436) | hydrothermal vent metagenome | isolation source: Deep-sea hydrothermal vent chimney 2 | place: Pacific Ocean: Juan De Fuca Ridge | depth 2182 m m
AGAAGAGAACCAACTGATTATTCTTTGTGGTGAAACCGGTTCAGGTAAAACAACACAGTTGCCTAAACTTTGTTTAAAAATGGGGCGAGGTACCTTTGGCGTAATTGGCCATACCCAACCACGACGCATTGCTGCACGCAGTGTTGCTGCACGTATCGCAGAAGAATTAAAAACAGAACTCGGTGAGAGTGTTGGTTATAAAATTCGTTTCTCAGATAAATCAAACAAACATAGTCATATAAAAGTAATGACCGATGGCATTTTATTAGCAGAGATACAAAATGATCCTTTTTTACAACAATACGATACACTAATCATTGATGAAGCCCATGAGCGTAGTTTAAATATTGATTTTATTTTAGGTTATTTAAAGCAACTCTTACCTAAACGTCCCGACTTAAAAGTTATTATTACCTCTGCAACCATTGATCCTGAACGCTTTGCTAAACACTTTGAAAATGCGCCTATTATCGAAGTCTCTGGCCGCACTTATCCGGTAGAAGTTCGTTATCGTCCATTAAATAGTGATGAAGCACAATCTGATAAAAGCGAGACTCAAAAAGACCAGCAGCAGGCCATTCTTAATGCAGTAGATGAATTAAGCCATGAAGGAAGCGGTGATGTTTTAGTTTTTCTCAGTGGTGAACGGCAAATTCGCGAAACAGCTGAAGCTTTACGTAAACACCATCCTGATAAAACAGAAATCATTCCGCTCTTTTCAAGGTTAAGTAATGCAGAACAACAAAAAGTATTTAAATCACACAGCTATCGTAGAATTATTTTAGCAACCAATGTTGCAGAGACATCATTAACTATACCCGGTATTCAATATGTTATTGATACCGGCTATGCACGCATCAGTCGCTATAGTTACCGAACTAAAGTACAACGACTACCAATTGAAAGAGTATCGCAAGCCAGTGCCAACCAACGCAAGGGGCGCTGTGGTCGTACTAGCGATGGAATATGTATTCGTTTATACAGCGAGGATGATTTTAATAATCGTCCTGTTTTTACCGATGCTGAAATTCTTCGTACCAATTTAGCCAGTGTTATATTGCAAATGCACAATATTCGTCTTGGCCATATTGAAAAGTTCCCCTTTATCGATAAACCCGACTCACGCTTAATTAAAGACGGCTATCAATTGCTTGAAGAATTGCAGGCAATGAACAAGCAAAACATTACTCGCATCGGCAAAATATTATCCCGCTTTCCTGTCGATCCGCGTTACGCACGAATGATTATTTCAGCTAACGAATTTTCCAGTTTGAATGAAGTGCTGGTTATTGTCAGCGCGTTAAGTATTGCTGATCCACGTGAACGTCCAATGGATAAACAGCAACAAGCGGATCAAGCTCATTCACAATTTAAAGATGAAAAATCAGACTTTATAGCCTATTTAAACCTATGGAATTTTTACCAGGAACAACGGCAACACCTCTCACAAAACAAGTTACGCAAATTGTGTAAGAAGAACTTTCTTTCTTATAGCCGCATGCTTGAATGGCGTGATATTCATAGCCAGTTACTAACTCAATGTAATGAAGTTAAATATAAAATTAATTCTACTGTGGCCGGTTACAATGCAATTCATCAGGCGATATTAAGTGGTTTGCTCAGTCATGCAGGTTTAAAAAATGAAGACGGTGAATACCAGGGCGCGCGAAATAATATTTTTGCGATATTCCCCGGATCAAATTTACGCAAAAAACGCCCCTTGTGGATCATGGCGGCTGAGATGCTTGAAACTCAACGGCATTATGGTTTAACCGTCGCACAAATTGACCCTTTATGGCTGGAAAAGCAAGCAAGCCATTTAATCAAGAAGTCATATTTTGAAGCACACTGGGAAAAAAGACCAGCACAAGTGGCTGCGTATGAAAAATCAACCTTATATGGTTTAGTGATTAATCCACGCAAAAAAATAAACTATGGTCCGATTGATCCCGAGTTTTCACGAGAACTCTATATCCGTGGAGCATTTATTAATAGAGAATATTCTGCTCATGCCGCTTTTTTTCAACATAATGAAAAATTATTTTCTGATATAGAAAAACTCGAACATCAATCACGTAGACAAGACGTATTGGTTGAGGATGAAGTGGTATATCAATTTTATGACGAACGTATTCCAGCAGGGATTTACAACAGTAAAAAGTTTGACACCTGGCGCAAAGAGGCTGAGAAAGATAATGCTGAAATTTTATATCTTAGTCGTGACTATCTCATGCAACACAGTGCGGGTGATATAACCGAAGAACAATATCCAAAGCAACTTGTTGTTAATAACACTCCGCTATCCTTGTCTTATCACTTTGATCCTACAAGCGAAGATGATGGTGTTACCTTAACCATCCCCGTTGCATTACTTAATACACTTAACCCTTTGCAGTTTGAATGGTTGATACCCGCGTTATTACGTGAAAAAGTCACACAACTCATAAAAACCTTACCTAAAAACTTACGCAAAAATTTTGTTCCAGTACCGCAATTTGCAGATGCTTGTATTGAAGCTATTACCAATCGCTCTTCACCTTTGCTTTATACAATAAGTCAGCAACTCACTAAAATATCGGGGATTGAAATCCCTGATGATGCATGGCAAATAGAAAGCCTGGAACCACATTTTTTTATGCGTTTTGATGTGCGTGATCAGCATAATAAAAGTTTAGCGCAAGGCCGTAGTTTAATAGCATTACAAGAATCTTTAAGCCAGGAAGTATCCAAACAGTTTAGTAAAAATATTAAATGGGATATAGAACAAAAAGGCTTAGCGCAATGGAACTTTGGTGAGCTACCAGAAATCATTAATAAAACGGTTAACAATCTTAATATCAAGGGTTTCCCGGCGCTACAGGATGATGACGATAGTGTTTCTATTGTTGTTGTCGACACTCAAAATCAGGCGCTCGAAATTCATCATGGAGGATTAAAACGTTTATACCTTTTATCTCTAAAACAACAAGTTAAATATTTAACTAAAAATCTGCCGAATATACAAAAAATCTGCATGAACTATGCGAGCATAGGGGGGTGTATTGATTTAAAAGAAGCTATTATTGATGCCAGCATCGAAGAAAGTTTTTTTAGTATAAATAATATAATAAGAATAAAAAAATCATTTGAAGACAACTTACAAAAAGGCAGCAGTGAACTCGTTAACAATGCCAGTTTAATATGTGAAATACTCACCCAGGTTTTTGACAGTTATAAAGAAATCCGCAACCAATTAAAGAAAAATAACAAACCCAATTGGCTGGTTAGTTTGAATGATATTCAATCACAACTTGACCATTTGATTTACGAAGATTTTCTTTATTACACCCCAATAGAATATTTAAAAAGCTATCCACGTTACCTGCAAGCTATACAACAGCGTTTGGACAAACTGCAACAAGCTGCTGAACGGGACCGACAATACACTAATCTGCTTAGTCCATATTGGGAGCATTTTATTGAGTTAAATGATGAATATTATGAGCATCCCGTTTTTTCTCTCTACCGCTGGATGTTAGAAGAGTTTCGCGTTTCGTTATTTGCTCAAGGTTTAAAAACCAACATGCCTGTTTCAGAAAAACGCATCGAAAAGCAGTGGCAGGAAGTTAAAAAAATAATAAGAAAATGAACGGTGTAGCCATCTTATTAGTTTCCCTGGTTTTTATTGTTTTTCGCATTGCCTTTGAACACTAATTTTCCACTACTGTATGTAGTGCCAAACGTTGTAGCGAGTGTGGAAACTTGCGACAAAGCACTTTTTAGTTCGCCTTTTGTCAATGATGATAATGGGTGTATATACGCAGAATACAATACATCCTGACTAACAGCATAACGAGCATCTAAAGCTAAGTGGAAATTAGATTCCATAACAGCATTTTTAGTCTGTATATTTAAGGATGGATATTTTGTAATTGCAGAAACAATTCTCATGCGATCATGTTTTACATCTGATATTAAAGCCATTTTAACTTTTTTATAAGTAAATAAAAGATAGCCTTTTTTGTGTTTAATAACATCAACATTATCAACAACAATCTTCTCCATCAGTTTTTGTGTCATGCTTGCAGCATAAACTGTCGTATTATTTAGAAATAAAAGAGACATGATTAATAAATATTTCATATGTTTTCCCTGTAGTTATTATTCTGATTCCTTAAATACCTATTCCCCGTAATAGCGAATAACCTAATATTATACTTATCGTAATATATTAATCTATAAATCCGACATCCTGTTTTTGACATAACACATGAATATAACGTGCTAATGAACAATAGGGTTCAATTCGTGAAAAACGTTTTTCCAGCTCAAGCAACTCTTCTTCATTTATTTGTTTACGTCGTTCACGACTAATACCATCGTAAAACACACGTACACCACTCTTTAGCACAGTATTTAATTTTAAACCCTTTAGCCAGCGATAAACATCATCAGGGTCTTGTGGGTTAGTCGGAGTTAAAGATTTCCCTTCACCTGACAAAGAATTATTGAGAATATTGTTAAAATTACCTCTTGTGAGGTTTTGATAAATCAAACCGGTACGACTATAAAACATCAATGACAAATACCCGCCGGGTTTAATGAATTTTAATAGCTGTTTTAAAGCTTGTTCTGGCTCTGCCAACCACTCTAGCACGGCATGAAATAACACGACATCATATTGCTCTGCTATATGTTCCGATAACTCCTGTACCGGGGCATGAATAAAACGTGCATCTTTTTCAAGTTTATTTTCAGAAAACAGGGTCTGTGCATCCAGTAACATATTATTCGATAAATCACATAATGTGAGCTGGTTATTTTTTTTCGCTAACTGTAATGCAAAGTTACCCTGCCCTGCACCAACATCAAGGATGGACAAGCCGCCTGTTTCAATCTCAGGAATTTGTTCAAGCAGATCACGCCATAATATATTTAACCTTATCTGGCCTTTTGGCGAGTCATAAATATTTTTTCGAAAACGCTCTGATAAGTTATCGAAATTTTGATCGTGTTTTATTGCCATATAATCTAATGATATTTTTTTTATTAAAGACATAGTATACGGGTAATTATTTTATATATAATAAAAATATGAGAATTAACACAACAAAAATAAAACGACACCAAACATTACTTAAAAAATGCACTCTGTGCCCTGATATGTTTGGTCCACCTGTCGCGGGAAACCCCATTATTTCACCTATTATGCTGATTGGTCAGGCACCGGGAGACAAGGAAATTCTTATTCCAAAACCCTTTGCGTGGACTGCAGGGAAAACATTATTTAAATGGTTTAACCAGATTGGATTAAATGAAGAAGAATTCAGAAATTTGGTCTACATATCGGCAGTATGCCGTTGCTTTCCTGGCAAAAAACCAAAAGGGGGAGATCGTGTACCCAACAAAACCGAGATAAAAACATGCTCAAGCTGGTTAAATGCTGAAATAGACATACTACAACCTAAACTAGTATTACCAGTCGGTAAATTAGCGATTAGTCAGTACCTTGAGTTAAAAAAATTAACTGATGTTATCGGAAAAATTCACCAGGTTGAATTAAATGGATTACAGGTTGACATGATTCCCCTACCTCATCCATCAGGAGCTTCTACCTGGCACATAACTGAACCAGGTAAAACATTATTGCAAACTACTTTAAAGCTAATAAAAAACCATCCTGTTTGGAAAGAACAAACAGCTTGATTTACAAAAAATTAAATTAATAAAAATCACTACTTTTGTCACTTAGTAATATGTAAATTGTTACTGGTTAATTGGCGCAAGCTGCAACATTTAATTGCGCTATGCAATATATATTAAAAATATGTTATTAATTCACTCCTGGAAGGAATAAAAACATCAGTAGACATGTCCTATATTTATTAAAGTGAAAATTTACGGAGTAGAATAATGAAAAGTATAATTCTTACTTTTGTAGTTACAATTAATCCAGCTGCTTCAGCAACACGTGACAACACCATAAAATATGATCCAGTTCAGGTAAATAAGTGGAATAACTTTGTTGCAGAACTATATGAACTACATCTCAATCAAACAAAAAAAGTCCCTATTACAACAAGTGAAGCAACCGGTGGCTATGGTGGAGGTTTTGCAAACAAAAACTTTTATCTTGAAATTTCCTATTTTAATAAAAATACAAATAAACTAATCAGTAAAATTCAATGGGAGGCAGACAAACCTGACACTATACACACCATTGAAGTATTCTTATATGATGCTCAAGGACAAGTTAAAACTGATTTTTATGCGCGCTACTTACCTTATGCGCGAAATGCCCCGGTACAAACACTTATAAACTTACATAACTACAACGACAGCCTGCATTCTTTTCAATAATTTGATGCTAACGGTGAGTTAATTTATGAAACCTGCCGCAGTCAATTTTTTGATAAAGAAATTAATCTTCACCTTGATAATGAAGAAATTTTAGACTTCAGAATAAACGGTTTAGATGAATGGTTAAATGAAGTATATTCAGCTTGTTTTTTAAATGTTGCTAAAACAGCGTCTGCTTTTCTTAGTCCTGCTGATTTAATTGAAAATAACAAAAAGACTTCCGGCCTCCCACTTGAACATGATATTGAAATACTAAATCAAAAAATCTCTAAAAAACCGACAAATCCTTTACTGCATATTAAACGTGGAAAAATATTTTTCCTGTTGCATGAGTTTGAAAAAGCAATAAATAATTTTAATGTCGCATTATTTATTGATGATTCCTTGCAACAGGCCTATTTCGAACGCGGAATGGCTTTAGCCAGGGATGGCCGAGTCGAAGAAGGGATTCTCGATTTAACCTACTTTATAAAACTCAACCAAAATAGCTCACTTGCCTATACTAAACGAGGGGTACGTTATATTTAGGCAGGAAAGTTATATAATGCAAAAAAAGATCTGCTACAGGCAGTTAAACTGGATGAAAGCACCAACTAAAACGGAAGTCCCAACCTGCCCCAGAGCGGCATGAGCTGAAATATCAGAAAACACATCGCCCACAATAGGGGAAAATAAAGATTGTTTAAGATTAAATTCGTATTGAAGAAATAAAGATATAGCCTGGATTGAAAATAAAACAAAAAGAACAACCAATTTATCTGTTTTTATTTTTTTGTATTACAGCATTCATTATACTCACCATGCTTAATTAAAGAACATAATACAATCACAGCACCATGAATACAGGATAAAATTAATGACTTAATTCAACAAAGTAATTTTTATTTAATTAATTTCAACTTCTCAGAGCGGCTAAGTTTTTTAATTGCCATTTCACGTTTTGTCGCGGTACTTCTGTCTAACTGCTTTTCTTTATAAACACATTTTACCGGTCGACGGGCACGAGTGTATTTCGCTGCTTCCTGTCCATTATTATGCTGTTCTAAACGTTTTTCCAAATTATTGGTAATGCCAGTGTAAAGTGTTTTGTCGCTACACTCTAATATGTAGACATACCAGTCAGATTTTTTTTTCTTGCTCGTCACTGAGATTGAAAACCAAGATTTAATGGCTCAAAACCTTTGCGTAATTTAGCCACAAGCTTTTGTAGAGCTTCATTCTTATAACTTTTAGTCGAATAAGCGCCCCATACAGGTGCGGGCCATGCAATATCCGTTTTATAACGTACGATATGATGAATGTGTAATTGTGAAACTACATTACCTAATGCCGCAATATTCATTTTATCTGCATTAAATTCATTTTTCAGAAATGCTAACAATATGTTTGATTCAAGGTTTAACTGCTGCTGATCTTCTTCTGAGAGGTCAAATATTTCTGTTAAACCTTCTCTGTCAGGAACAAGAACACACCAGGGATAATTTGCATCACGCATTAACAATACATGACATAATTTAAACTTACCCAGCACTTCACAATCATTCAATAAACGAGGGTCGAGCATTACCATTTTATGAGTCCAGCTTTTGTTCTATTTCCTGCACAAGAATAAATGGGGCAACAACCACTGTCCATAAACTGGAAGATGATTCATGCCATACTTTAGCATCTTCAATTTCTGCACCAGCTACTGTTTTATCATCTATCCATCTTTTCAGAGTATCTTTATCATCCCTGGCAATAACGATTGCCACATCTAAAATATCGGTACCTTTTGCTACTTTAAACAATACACCTCGGGCAAAGTGTTTTTCAAGTTCAGACCACGGTAGCTTGCTGGTTTCACCATGTAAGTGCGCGCGTAATTCTTCATCTGTTTGTAGTGAAGCATTATTCATAAATCTGATCCTGTTAAATTATTTTGTGGTAACCCAATTAATTAAATGTTCAGGTAATTGTTTGTAATGGATATGTTCTTCTGAAATCACCTTGCCAGAAATAGAAATACCTGCCTCTATAACGCTTTCTTGTTTACCTGTAATTAAAGGATGCCATTTCGGTAACGGCTCACCTAATTGTAATAAACGATAAGCACAGGTTGAAGGCATAACTTCCAATGCGGCCTTGTTATCAATACTTAATATCATACAGTCAGGCATGCTGACTTTACGGTTTTCATAATCAGTGCAACAACAGTTATTTATGTCCAATAACTTACAGGTTACATTAGTGAAATAAATTTCATTAGTATCTTCATCTTCCAGCTTATTTAAACAGCAGCGGCCACAACCATCACACAAAGATTCCCATTCATATTGTGACATCTCGGCTAAGGATTTTTTTTCCCAAAATTTTAAAGACATTTTGTTTAATCCTTTTCTGCAAGACTGGCACACTGGATACAAAGTGATGCAGCAGGATCTACTTCAAGTCGTGCGGTTGAAATACGCTCATCACATTTTAAACAATAACCATAATCACCTGATTCTATTCTGCAAAGAGCGGATGAAATATTACGAAGTCCTTCTTCATGCCTCAGTTTTGTTTCTTGTGTCATTGCCTGGCCTTGTAATGCATCCATCCTGGATAAACGGCCCATCGTACTTTGATCTAATTCAACTATTTTCGAAGATTCAGTTTCACCTTTAATCGCAGTCATTAATACCTTACGATTTTCAATTAAGGTATTTCGAAATATATTTATTTTATCCTCAGATAAATCAACCATCAATCCATTCCACTAAATAATAAATATATTGCCCTTCGGATGATTTTGACGGGCCAAGCACACGAGCAGAAAATAATTTTTTATCTGCATTTGCCTGTTCTATCGCTTCTTCTTTTGAGCTCACTATTTCAACACAACCTTTGGGGAATCGATTACGACTGCGTTTGGGTACGTAAACAACAGCAAAATGTTCCGCAGAGACATTAGTATAAGGATCAGGAGGAACAAAACCACGCATAACTTTATTCTGCGTTATCCTGTTTTTTTACAAACAAAAGTTTGCTGCCGCAATCACGGCATAAATAACTACCTGCACCACGAATAATTTTATTATGTCGACGACTGGTTAACTCGAAGTTCTGACAACCACAGTGATAAATAAATTTTTGAAAATTCCGTACAGGTAAACCACTCAAATCATAGTTTGCTGTTCGATTTGCTGCTACACCAAAAACTTGCATGACTGATTTCCATTCATTGCCATGTGGTCTGCTTTTGTTAAAACCATACAGCATATCTGTTACATAATGCGCAACTTCATGGGGAATAGTTTCGCTGAAATTATCATCAAAATATTTTGCAAAGACATAGGGGTTATAACGAATAACACGTTGCCCGGCTTTAATCCGATACATGCCTGCCGCTCTTCCGCTTAAATCGAAGAGCACGGGAATTTCATTGAAACAACGATTGTAATAATCTGCAGCACTTTTAAGAAAATTCTTTGTTTCTTTTATCACCAGCTCCTGCTGGACAGCTGAAATCGGCTGAATGGGATTATTTTCATCTAGCATATGGCTTATTTTACACTATGGAGCTTATGAAAGCCTGAAAGAACGAAAATATTCCAGATAATCTCAATTATCGCTAATGTTTCCGTGTTTAGGCCAGTCGCTAGAATTAATGGTTTCCTGATAAGCATGCCAGGTTGCATGACCCACTAACGGCATTAACACGATAAAGCCAATAAATCCCGTGGCAAAACCAATGGCAACGATTAATACAATAATGCAAGCCCACAAAAATAATACACTTTTATTACGTAGTACCGCATTGATGCTGGTAACGATTGCCGTGATTACATCTACTTTTCTATCCATGATCATGGGTAATGAAAAAGCACTAAAACAAAATATGATTGTAGAAAATACAGCCCCTTCAAATATACCAATGGCTAGAAAAGGAATAAATTGAGTCCATGCGGCATTGGACACTTCCGGATATATAATATGTGTCATTGATGCCGCTCGTGCCCATATCAAAAAGATCACCGATAAAATAACAGCAAAAATAAGCTCATTACCCAAATGTCTTTTACCTTCTCGTAAACAATAACCCAATTGAGGAGTCATACCTGCTTGAATCTGGCAACTAATTGAATACAAACCGATCGCTAATACTGGGCCAAGAAAAAGAAAACCAGACACTAAACTTGCTAATAAACCCAAGCCACCATAAAACCAGACCATTAAACTAACAGCATAACTTAACACCACAATAAACGAACCATAAGTCAAACTTTGCCGTGGCGCTTTTTTTATGTCCGCCCAGCCTTTTCGCAGCCAGTGTAGAGGGGCATTCATTTTAAGTTTGTTGCAAGACGCAACAAAAGGTAATTCATTGGTATGTGAATTTTCATCAACTGGAAACATAGAATTCCCTCATAAAATTGTGAAACGACTTACTTATAATATTATTATTTTTATTAACCATGCTGGTTACAGCTTAAAATACGCCTGCACAGCAATTTATTCAAGGTAATAATGACAACAAACGAAATTATAGTGACTGGATAAAGATTCGCAGGGTTTGCATGTAAGACTGAATACTTTGCATAAAACCATCATTATGCCCGCCTTCAATTTGCAGGAATTCTTTTTCTGACTGTACCGCAGCATACAATTTTTGCCCAAGTTCAAAAGGGATAATCTCATCTTCAGGACTATGAATAATCAAAACAGGAGTATCAACT
>VAPL010378537.1_pt1 | contig 11034 bp, 8 predicted proteins | sample 3395061 | NCBI WGS metagenome assembly VAPL01 (sample SAMN08290444, study PRJNA428436) | hydrothermal vent metagenome | isolation source: Deep-sea hydrothermal vent chimney 2 | place: Pacific Ocean: Juan De Fuca Ridge | depth 2182 m m
AATTCTAATAAGTAGTTTTCTTTCTGTATCAATATCGCTTTATATCTTCCTTGATATAAATGGCCTACTCGCTTATTCGCTCGATTAAAATATTGAGTATAGGTTCCATTAAGATACTTCATTCCTCTCGCTAAACTCGCCTTATTCGTTTCTATCAGTAAATGATAGTGATTAGACATCAGGCAATAAGCATGGCAATACCAGTCACTTCGGTTACAGGTGTTACTTAATAGCGCTAAAAATTTTAATCGATCTTCATCTGATACATAAATATCACCCTGCGCATTACCTCTTGCCGTTATGTGATACAACGCACCTAAAAACTCTATCCGCAGTGGCCTGGCCATGGCTATTATCCATTATTAATTCCATTTAAAATTACGCCTGTATATTACACAATGTCAAATGTCACGATGTAAAATGTAAGGCCTGACCCCCAGCAAAGGACCCCAGCAGAGAATATCAGCAGGGAACCAGTAGAGTATACGTTTGTCTAAACGTCCAGTTTGAACCAGCCATCCTGAATATTACAAACCCATCACTTAATCAAAAACATGCTGGTGCTAGGCAAGACGCCGCGGGCATTGTATTATCTATTATAGTTTCGTCCGATAACCAAGCGAGTGCTTAAAAAGCTTCATGTTACCTAATATTCTTTTTATCAAAAATATTTACTCACGTCGGCAAAATAAGAGGTTTTCAATGTTCTCCAGGTGGAGTTCATGACAAAACGTAACAAGACATTAGTACTTTTTGATTATGACTGGGACCGGATCGAATTTAAAAAGTTGTTAGATGAGTGGCCCCAGTGCCGCGCGGGTTTCGACCTATTTAGCTTCCCAGGTAATCTGCGACTTGCATGGTTTGATATCAATCGCTTTAGCCAACTTGCAATACTACGTGCCAAGCGTCTGGGTGTTAAGGCTGTTGTGAGCAACCATGAACAGTATGGTGCACTGTGTGCTGCCTTGATTGCGGAAAAGCAGGGATTGCCCGGCACCTCAGTCGAAGCGGTACTGGCTTGCCAACACAAATTGTATGCACGCGAGGTTTTAGAACGTGTTGCGCCCGAAGCGAATATTCCCTATAGCCGATTAAATGCCAGCTATGGCTCTAATATCCCAGAAGGAATCGATTATCCTATTTTCGTAAAACCGGTTAAGGCCGCCTTCTCTGTACTGGCTAGAAACGTCGAGAATCATCAGGCGCTACATGAGCATACTCGCTTCGATCGGCGAGAGCTTTGGATCATTCGCCACCTCGTTGAACCGTTTGAAAAAATATTAATGGAACGGATCCCCAGTGCGGGCACTGCACACAGTCTAATACTTGAGGAAAACATACCGGGACAGCAGTACTGTCTCGATGGTTATTACTTCGATGGCAAAATTAACCGCATGGGAGTTGTTGATGCCCACATGTATCCGGGTACGGATGCATTTATGCGCTGGGACTACCCGAGCCAACTTTCTGATGAGGTGCAGTTAAAAGCTGAGAGGATTGCTGATAAGTTTCTAACCGCCATCGGTTTCACACACGGATTCTTTAACATGGAGTTTGTGATTGATGAACGAGATAATCAAATTAAAATTATTGAATTCAATCCACGCATGGCCGCACAATTCTCTGATTTGTACGAACGTGTAAACGGCGTCAACCTGCACGAAATGGCAATTGCGTTAGCCCATGGTATTAACCCCGCAACACTACCGGTAAAATTACCCACCGCGACACATGCATCAAGTGTTGTGTATAGAACGTTTGATCCGAACACTCTCGTTTCAATGCCAACCGCAAGCCAGCAAAAAGCATTCTATAACGTATTTCCCGACGGGCTACTCATACAGTTTCCCAAACGATTTAGCAAACTGCAGCAGGATTTCAAGTGGATGGGAAGCCACCGCTTTGGCATTGTGCACCTGGGCGGAAACAGCCTTAACGACTTAAGGCAACGATGTGAACAGGCCAGCTCATTACTTGGGTGGTCAGCGCAACACGTAACTGAAACTGACGATCAGGAAACATTAACTGATTTTCCTGATGACTGGCAAAATTCGATGGAAGCTGAAAATGCAGTTTCATAACTGCACTAATTTTTTAGTCGTTCAGCGATACTTTCCGGTTAACCTTTGCGATTAACCTTTCCGATAAAAACATAGCCACTTCCCATAAATGTAAGCTGAAAGCTAACCTGCTCAACATATTGTTTTAATGGTTGCCAGGGTTTTGCCAGCCCCTTAAAGGTGGTGAAATAAGGGTAGGAAATCGCCAGCAACCAGATATTGGCGATACCGATATACCACGGAAATAGTTTAAGCCCGGTTGAAGCCACACGGGTGCCCGGGCGCGTTGCCTCAAAGATCCGAGATAAGGCAACTTCCGACTGCAGCACATCTTGCGTATACACAAAGAGCACCGCATCAAATACTCCCTTTAATTCAGCGGTTTCCATCGCCGCCTCAATTAATTGCACATTATCCCAACCCGCTTCTTCGACACGTTCAGCTGCAATTTTTAGCATTTCGGGTGATAGCTCAACCCCCACCACTTCACCCTGCGGCCCAACCGCTTCTCTTAGCATTTCAAAACTTTTGCCCGTGCCACAGGCAACATCCAATACACGATCTCCGGCTTTTAACTGCAGAGAGTCAATGGCTTTTTGACGAACAGGTTCAATACGTCGAGTCGCATAGTCATATTGCACAGACAGACGTTTGTAACGAATTTTTGCCAGTGACTTATTAATTTGAAACATCAATATACCTTAAAATATTTATTTTCATTATTGCCAGCGAAAGGCTTTCGCAGACCCCACAAGAAGAATTAAAGCCATTATGGCTAACAGAATAATTTCAAACAACACATCACCCAGGCCAACACCATCCAACATGATACGCCGGGCCGCCTCGACCATATGCGTTAGCGGTAATAAATCGGCTATGCGCTGTACCCAGATATTACTGGTATCAACCGAGAACCAGACGCCAGACAAAATCATCATCGGCACAGCGAATACATTAAGTAAGCCGCTAGCTAACTCTTCACTACTGACGCGCGCAGCAATCGCCAGCCCCAAACTAATTAATGCGAGAGAACCGCTCAGTAAAACGAATAATAATGCCAGATAAGACCCGCGCATAGGAAAATCGAGCACCACAAGTGTCCCGGCAAACACCAGAACATTAACTATAACAACAATCATCAATCGGGAAAGAATTTGCGCAATCAGAAATTCACTGGCGGTCAGCGGCGTAGCACGCAGGCGACGCAACACACCATTTTTACGGTAACGAACAACCACCCAGCCCACACCCCAAAGGCTGCTGAACATAATGTTCATGCCCAGAATACCCGGCACTAACCAGTCAACATAACGGATAGGCTCGCCGCTAATCGTACCGCGTTGCAGCACAGCAGGTGAGCGATTGTACTGTTGCAGTAGCATTTGCTCAATCGCATAACTCTTTGCCGATAATTCATTAACCCAGTAACGAGGCGTATTTCTTACATCAACCAGCAAATCAAGCTTGTGGTGTCGAAGCTTATTAAGGGCACCCTTCTGATCATTTTGTTCAATGAGTTGTACATGCCTTAATGTCATAATTGGCGTTTTTGATATATCACCCAAAATACCGATTCGATAAAGGTTTTCATCTGAATTAGAAAAAATTAACGCAAAGCTGAACAGCATCATAATGGGTACGAAGATATTCCAGCCAAGGTCAGCCTTATCACGATAAAACTCCCGGTTACGGGCAACAACAACAGCAACTATACGACGTAAATTCATGATTCGCGCAAACCATGCCCTGTGAGCTTTAGAAATAAATCATCCAGTGTAGGTGAACTAATATGTAAATCACTAAGCGAAATCTTTTCGTCCCTTAGCACTTGTAACGTCTGATCAATATCATCGGTAACCGCACAAGCGTTCTCACCCTGACGCTGAAACATATTGGGTAACCTGGATGAATCTGGCAAGGCGTGTAAAGGGACTCGAATTAATGCTCTTGGAAAATGCTCAGCGAGCAATGCCTCGGGGTTACCTTCTGCGATAATTTTTCCCCTATCCATAACCGCAATTTGATCGCAAAGCACGCTGGCCTCTTCCATATAATGCGTGGTGAGTAAAATGGTTTTACCGGCGGCTTTTATATCCTGAATAAGTTGCCAGAAATGTCGTCGTGATTGCGGATCCAATCCGGTTGTTGGCTCATCGAGAAAAACCAGATCAGGGTCATTAACTAATGCAATGGCGAGCAGCAGGCGCTGGCGTTGTCCACCAGACAGGCGTCGCGTATCACGATCCAGTATTTCGCCCAGATTACACAATGCGACGAGCTCATCGAACGGCCTCTGCCGATCATAAAAGCTGGCAAATAAATGTAACGATTCTTTGACTGTTTGAAAATCCTGTAACGACGTGTATTGAGATTGAATACCAATAATTTGTCGAAAGTTTACGGTGCGTGGTGCCCCCCGATACAGAATATTTCCACTATCCGCATCCGTGATACCTTCAAGTATCTCCAGCGTTGTTGTTTTACCGGCACCATTAGGCCCCAGAAGGCCGAAGCACTGCCCTTGCATCAAGCAAAAACTAATACCTTCTACAGCACGAATTTTCTGATAATGCTTAACAATATTTTCGACAGACAATAAAGACGACACGGCTCAACCAGGCAATTAAATACGACATTCATTGTAACGCTTTCACTCAGTAATGACGACTGGATTGTTATCTGTGATAATATATTCACCACCAAAACAGCACAGACTATTATTATTTCATACAGGTAAAAAGTTTGAACCAACGTACCGATGCACCCAGCGCTGATAAAGCCGTCAGTCAATATCGCATTCATGCCGACGGCTATGATGCTTCAGCGAAACGCACAATGCGGCTTCGGTTACAAACCATAGCGCATCTTAACTTGCGCCCGGGTGATCGTGTTTTAGATGTTGCCTCTGGTACCGGGCTGAGTTTTCCGCTATTGCGTGAAGCCGTGGGTGAGACGGGTGAAGTCATCGGTGTCGATGTCAGCCCTGAAATGTCACAAATTGCTGAGCAACGCGTCGTCAAAGCCGGCTGGCAAAATGTCAAAGTATTGCAGTCCTCTATTGAGTTGGCTGAAATTGACGGGCCACTTGATGCCGTGCTGTTCAACTTTACCCATGACATTATGCGATCGCCTGCTGCATTGGAACGTATTTTTTCAGCAACCGCACCCGGCACACGAATAGCCTTTGCCGGAATGAAATACGTACCATGGTGGATAGCACCCGCCAATATTATCGTGCGCGCCAAGGCACGCCCCTACATGACTACATTTGAGGGTCTGGAAAAACCCTGGGATCTTGCATTACCCTATCTCTCCAGTTTTGAATGGCGTACCGTGCTGTTCGGAATTGGTTACATTGGCTGGGGAAAGGTTCGTGACCAATAGAATCTAACTGATCGTGAAGGCAGTACTATCAATTTAGATTCTGAATCTTTTAATCATTCTGCATGGTAGTACTCGAACAGCACAGTCCACTTTAATAAGAGACAACATCAATCAATTACTAAGGTATCAGAACGGCACAGAAACGAGCATATTCAAAATACAATACCTGCTACTTAAGATTATAACCTTATGATTTATTATGAATTAAAACTTTAATCAGGTAGATAAAACGCCAGAATTGACTAGCAGGATTAGACAAAAAAACACGTGAAAATTGAAAAGTTATCTGTTCAGGCCATAGTTTATTAATTAATTCATTGCCAGAACTTGTACATGAGTCTATAACGCTAAATGACTGACCTGTTAAACTCAATATATTTTTTAACTCTAATATTTTACCCGGATAATATTTTTTGAAGTTTTCATCATAACAGGTCTTTACATCAAACCAGCAATCACCCGATTTAAAACGTATACTGATAGCGATAAGCTTATCGTTTGCCCATAGCTCATGAAAAACCACATGGTCTGCGGCACACTGATTATGCGCCATTTCAAAATAATAATTTTTAACCTGCTCATTAGACAATATCGAACCGCCTTCTCTTCCCTTCCAGCCTCTATGTTCAAGATCACTATATTGCGATATCCCGGGTATAACATTCTGATGTTCGACGTATCTAATTTTATAATCACTATTTATTCTTTTAAGTATCCGCCTGTTTTCACGCCGTGTTTTTCCGTCGCACGTATCCATATATTTTGATATATTGGTATTATTAGTTATGGCAGCCCTGCTAAATTGACTGCTATACACCCTCGATTTTTTGGGTATTAAATTCGGCGTATGCGATTCAAATTCAAACCACCTGGCACCAAATTCTTTACATATTCGGTTTATTATTTTTAAAAAATCCATATCATTTAATAACAGAGGATCTGTTAAATAGCAGTGATCATGTGACCACATGGATAAATACTTTGAAGCATTATAAAAATGCGACAAAACCACTGGAAACAGACCAATCAGCTTGTTATTTTTCTTCAAGACAACCACATAGATATCATTACTCTGCGTTAAGTGATGCAATGCAGGCAACAAATTCCAGCGATGATAAAATGGATTGTGGTACAGAGAATTTTGTTCAAGTGCTTGCCATTCACTCGCATCAATATTGTCAGCATCGGCAGATGACATAATAATTATTTCAGGATCATCTACTTTGCCCATATTACTCATACAGACATTTTAAATAATTTTCGTAACGGAACAATAAACACTTTGTTTATGATGCGAAGTGCAAAAATAGCCCGTACTTTTGGTCGTTTCATAAAAATATCTATTTTATATGTTTTCATTAAGCTATCCGACCAGTCATTAAGATAGTTTGCATAACCACACAAAAAATCACCTGCTTTATAGCGACCACCATAAAAATGTTTTATAAAAAAGCTTGTACTTACCATGCCCGGTGAATATTTATTATATGCCTGATCAAAACAGCCATGACAAAAGTAAACAGTGTCATTCATTGTATAAGCAATTTCGCCTGAAACCAGCTCACCATTAACACTGAGAAAGCCAAATTGTAAATTCTCTGTCGCTTCGAGCCTTTCAAATAAACGTCGATAAAATGTTTCATTTTGTGGATTGCTAGATATTCCAATCTTGCCTTTTTTCCAGCTCTTTTGCTCCAACTTGATATATTGATCAATACACCAGTTCCAGTTATTGTTATGAACTTCAAATACCAGTTGATCGCCAAACTCTTTTTCCATTTTACGAATTTTTTTTCGCATTTTTTTATGTTGCGACCAATACTCATCCCAGCTGCCTTCTAAACTTACTATCGGCCCCTGCTTACTCGGGTTCACTCTATAAATAAAATCCTGCTCTGCACATATATCAGGAAGCAGGTTTAGTTCAGAATATGAATCAGGCAACTCAATAAGTTGAAGGTGATCCCAGTTTGATACACTTTCTTTTAAATGCAATAAAAACGCATTCCAGCATATCTCAAAATAGCCGTCTCTGATTACAGGATAAGGTTTATCTACTTCATCTAGCGCGGTATATTCGTAGGTATTGATTTTAAATATATACCAGAAAGACGATAAATGCTGCAATGGAAAAACCGCTAACAGTAAGTTTGTTTCGCTATCCGTTAAGGTAAATACTTTAGTTGTAACATCTTTATCGTAAAAATGTCGAATCGATTCGTAAACAAAATTAAAACCATTATAAACTGAAGGTGCTGTGCAATTTTTGTGCAGCTCATTCCAGGTTTCTTCAAGCTCTGCTACTGCCTGATGACTTTCAAAACATTGAACATTCACTTTAGATAACGGCATAATGTAGTCAGTCTACCGCGGCAACTTATCACGTAGCCGGCTAATCTCTACATGATTATCAGCAATTTCGATAACTGCCGGTTTATGAGTTACAAATATTATGGTCTTATTATTCATTGCCTGAATATTTTTAAGTATCATAGATTCTGTTTCAGGATCAAGCTCATTAGTTGCCTCATCAAATATCAATACCTGAGGATCGTGATACAGACTTCTAGCAATACCAATCCGTTGCTTCTCTCCACCACTTAAAATAACGCCACCATCACCTAAAACTGAATCGTATTGATCGGGCAAATGAAGTTCAATTAACTCGTCTATAGCAGCCAATTTTGCTACGGTTTTAACACGCTCGATATCAACATCATTATTATTCACTCCAAAAGCAATATTTTGATATACCGTACCATCAACAAACTGAATTTTTTGAGGAACATATCCAATATTGTTTTGCCAACGTCTGATATCACCGACCTTAATTACCATACCATCTATACAAAATTTACCTGTGGATGGAGTAACAAGACCTAACAATATATCTAATATCGTCGATTTTCCGGCACCTGATTTACCGGACAAACATGTAAACTTCCCTTGCGGAATTAACAGATTAAAGCCACTTAATACTAGTGGCAAATCTGCAGCATATTTAAATGTCACGCATTCGAGTGAAATCGAATCTTTTACTATCAAGCTGTCAGTTGTTTTAATATGCTCATTTATTTGTGCTGGATCAGCCTCTTTATTCATATATTGATCTATAAGCTGCTGCAACATAGAACTGTTGTATATAAGCTCCTCAAAACCATCAAAAATTGATTTTAAAATGGGTAGCAAACGATAAGTTGCAAATGCAAAAATCGATATTGCAGCAATAGTATTAACTGAACTTTCATCGGATATGGAATAATAAACTGAAACTACGATAATGATACCGAATACCAGTATTTCAACTAATTGTACTGGCAGGAAGCTGAGTACATAATATTTTACTGCATGATCAGCTAAAGCTTTAGACGGGGTACTAAACTCTTTAACAAAGAACTCTTTTTTTCCAGAAACCCTGATTTCTCTAAACATATCAATTGCATGCTTTATGCTTTGATAAACTTTTGACTCCAAACTGGCGAAACTCTCTCCGTAATTTTTTATTTTCCCCGACAACACAACAAATATTAATATATATGTCACGCCTAATGCTAATGTAGTAATGATAGTTATACGTACATCCATGTAAAGCAATAATGCAATAACAATAGTGCAAACAAAAATATCAGATATTAACTCTATTATAGTTAGTTGCGTCCCTATCAAAACCCGATCGACATCTGATAATATATATTTCAAAATCTGTGATTTTTTAACTCTGTTAAATGCTGTAGTTTTTTTGCTTAAAAAATTATCCAGTAACTCTTTCGTGAGCTGCTGTTCTTTGTTATTAAAAAACCTAAGATTTACCCAGTACGTGAAAATAGAAAAGAAGTTGCTTGCCGCCAGAGAGAAAAAGGTAAAGCCACCAAATACCATTAATAATGACTGATAGGATTCTACACCAAGCCTGTCTTTGATCATGCCGATGTACTGATTAGAATCTATAATTGAAGGATCTGAAATAATTGTGATGAATGGCATAATAGAGACTATGCCGATTGTTTGTACCAGACTGTTAACGAGCGATAAAACAAGTAACAAAGCCACATATATTTTATCGTTAACATCAAGAATAGCGAATGAACTGATGATATTTCGAATATTAACTGAATTCATTATAAATTAAATATAAAAACCGAACGCCCTTCATTAGTGTCTAGCAAGCTTTGTTCTATCTGATACTAGCACAGTAATCGAGCTAACATTACATTTGAGCACTTTATTTCATTGCATTAATTGAATCTAATACGCTCAATCAGTAACATTATAATTACACAAAGAATCATTAGCTCCATGCACAAACCAGACATTTTATTGATCGCGTTGACATAATCCAGGCTAACCTTTACCACGACCCGGAATGCTGCCGGTCTAGTGCCGCACAAATTTTTCCACATAAGGATCAAACAAATAACAATAAAATGAACACCTATAATTATGCTCAATAAACACAAATAAATGGCATTAGAATGAGCCTATTACAGGTGTCCGTTTCACCAAATAAATTTCAAACATGCCTTAAACGACTTTGAATGTGTATTCAGACATTGGAGATCTTGTTGAAAATGGTCGTTCACGCATCCTGCTATTTAATTCACATATCATCATATTTTAATGTTAAAACGCTGAGTCTAAAACGTAGTGTGATTCATGAGCGAGGGAATAATTAACGCTAAGATTAGAAGCAATTGCACCGATTCATTAAATTTTCATCCACTCCAACCGTTTGGCTAGCTGATAAAAATTTAATGAACGCTGCAACTCCATATATTTTATTTACAGCTTGATTTTCAATACAATCGATTGGATTATCGTTGTAACGGTGTCACCCGTCGCGCACCTACTGCTTGTCTTAGTGATAGCAGCAAAACCACCAGGAATAAGCTCAATATATTCAAAGCACCGCCTCCTCCACCGCCACTCGCATTCGATTCATTATCAACAATAGTCAGTACAGCAGCTGCACGTTGGTTGTCCAGAGTGATTTCACCTGAATTGGTTTGTACACTGCTTAAACTCAGGTTCACCGTTTTATCACCCTCGGTATCACTGTTATCACTGATAGCGATGGTAAATGTTTTATCGGTTTCACCGGCATTAAACGTCAAGGTACCGTTTGCCGTGGTGTAATCAGCCGGTGCAGTGGCAGTACCATTGGCGGTGGTGAAATCCACAGTCACGGTATTACGGGTATCACCCACTCGCTGCACGGTTATCTGCACACTACCAGCGGTTTCATCCACACTGCTGGTCGCGCTGGCAAAACGCAGTGTGGCAGGGCCGGCAAAACGCTGGCCAAAGATTTCAAACTCGTCATTGCCCAATAACCCGGTATCATCATCGCCATGCCACACCACCAAATACTCATTATTGCTGGCGTTATAAGCCACAGCGGGACTACTCGCTTCAAATTTGAAATCACCATCGGGACCCATATCGGACAGGCGGGTATCGCTGCCAATCTCCTCACCCGTCGCGGCATTCACCCGCTGACCAAAGATTTCAATATCGAAAAAGACCACTGGTCCGGTACCATCTTCGCCATGCCACACCACCAAATACTCGTTATTACTGGCGTTATAAG
>VAPL010569971.1_pt1 | contig 11031 bp, 9 predicted proteins | sample 3395061 | NCBI WGS metagenome assembly VAPL01 (sample SAMN08290444, study PRJNA428436) | hydrothermal vent metagenome | isolation source: Deep-sea hydrothermal vent chimney 2 | place: Pacific Ocean: Juan De Fuca Ridge | depth 2182 m m
AAATTTAAAATTTAGCTTTGTCTTTGGTGGGTGAGGTGCTGCGCTTGGATTGAAAGTGGACCGCGATAATGGCTCCGAGTATGGCGCCGACTGAAAATGCAATGAGAACGGCTTCAGTAACTGTATGAATCATTTCCATCTGAACTCTCCTGTGATATCTGATTTGTCCTACAAAATGTCTGTGTTAAGACCTGTTTGGTGGGTGATATTATTTTAATGCCTAGTAACGCAGGACCTATATTGCTGCTATTTTGATAAGAATTAGCATCAGCTATGCCAATAAAGTAAGCGTGTTTATCGGTGATAATGGAATGTTTATTTTCTCTTTTTTTCTAGTACTTTAGATGGTATTGTATGACAAGGGGCGTCTATAAAAGCCGTTGTTGTATTTCGTTAAATCATTAATTTGTCGTATTTTGCCGATATTTTGGCGGTGCCAGGCGACAGTCTTAAATTTTTGCGTGAGTTGATAGGCTTGAATTTGTTGCGTTGTAAAATATGATATATATACCGCAATTGAGTATTGTGATTCCAACGTTTAATGAAGCGGATAGGCTGCCCAGTTTATTAAGCAGTTTATCGATACAAAAAGAGCTGCGCTTGGAAGTTATTGTGGTTGATGCTGGTAGTATGGATAATACCCTGAATATAGCGCAAGAATATTTATATACATCAGGGTTGGTTTTTCAATGTCTTGGTTGTGACGTCGCGAGCCGGGGTCAGCAGATGAATTGTGGGGCCAGCGTGGCTCGCGCCAGTGATTTGTTGTTTTTACATGCAGATACGCAAATTGAAAATCATTTTTTATTAAAAAATGCGAAAATTTATTTAGACAATATTCGGCAAAAGCTTGCATCATGTTATGTGGCTGGACATTTTAGTTTGCGCTTTCAGCGAAACCATACGGAGCCCAGTTTAGCTTATTATTACTACGAAGCGAAAACGATGCTCAATCGCCCATACTGCATTAATGGCGATCAAGGTTTTTGGATGTCCAAAAAATTTTTCCAGAATTTAGGGCAATTTGATCAATCACTACCTTATATGGAAGATGCACGTTTGTCTCAGCAAATATTTAAAAAGGGACGGTGGTTGACTTTGCCAGGCCATGTTTATAGTTCGGCAAGGCGATTTGAAGCCGAAGGTTTATCTTCTCGGCAAACATTAAATGCTTTGTTATGCAATTTTGATTACATTGGTTTTGACCGATTTTTTTCAGAAGCCATTGATGCCTATCAGCAACAAGATAAAGCAAAGTCGTTAAATTTACTTCCTTTTTTTACAAGTATTCGCCGCATTAACAAACAAGTCGGATGGCGAAAATCAATTATTTACTGGATTCGAACCGGGCGTTTTGTTGCATCGAATGCTTGGCAAATTGCGTTTTTCATGGATTGTTACGGTTACTATAAAAAAAATTATGTGATTTATGAGGATGCTGAGCATGTTATCTTGCAGTTTTATGACCGATGGTTAAAGTTTATTGTTTGTTCGATGCCGAGCGCGGTGGTGACGGCTTGGTTGGTTTTTATTTGGTTTTATAGTTTGTTTTTTATACTGAAATTGAAAATAAAATAATTAACGATTTCCCCAAGATTGACGACTCATTTCATGCAATCGACTGATGGTTCTTTCGAAGGGAAACTTGAGTCGATTTCCGATATAAAGTTCTCTAGGCGGTGCAAAAGCACTGATAATAAGTTTGACTTGATTATCGTATAAAGCGTCGATGAGTTGAATGAACCGTTGTGCTACATCATTTTGCCCGTCATGCATTTGAGGAACATGGCTTAGTAGGATGGTGTTAAAGTTTTGGCTTAATTCAATATAGTCGGATGAAGCGCGTGGGGTATTGCATAATTCGTTAAATTCAAACCAAGCCATATGTGGCGTATGTTTGAGGGGATGAATGTTTCGGTGATTTAATTGGATTTCATGAGTTTGGCAGTGTGGCTGGTCCATCAATTGGTTAAATTGCTTGGTAATGTCGTGAGTTGACCGCTCGTCGATGAGCAGGTAGTTTTGTTGATCTGTGGCTAATTGTATGCGATAGTCGAAATCACCATCAAGATGAATAATATGGGTATGTTTGGTGAGTAGTGCGATAGCGGGTAAAAATCGTTGTCGTTGCTGGCCATTTAAATAGAGTTTGTCAGGCGCTATGTTTGATGTGGTGACTAATGAAATGCCATTTTTGAAAATCGCGTTGAGCAGACCCGCTAAAATCATGGCGTCAGTGACGTCGGTGACATGAAATTCATCCAGGCATAAGATACGTATTTTTTGCGCTAAAGATAGCGCGATGACTTCCAGTGGGTCCGGTGATTTTGGCAGTTGACTGAGTTGAGCATGGACTTCTTTGATAAAGCGGTGAAAGTGGACTCGGCGTTTTTCTGCAAAAGGTAAACTATGATAGAAATTATCCATAATGTAAGTTTTGCCTCGACCGACTCCTCCCCAGAAATAAAGCCCTTTGATTGGTGTGATGGTTCTTGTTTTGAATATGTTCCTCCAAATTGAGTGGTTAATCGGCGGGCGAGGTAGCAAGCTTTCATACAGTTGCTGAGCATGATGAACGGCGTGCTGCTGAGTGGTCTCCTTGCGGTAGCCATTATTTAAATCATTATGATAACGTTCGATAGGACTCACAGCTTATACAGTCTTTGTTCACAGCGAGGTAGTTTTTTAATTATAGATCTTTTCGGGGATAAGTTTAGCGTTTGTCCTTTGGGCCATCTGTTTTTCGTTTAAATCCATAATTCAAGTGGTGCATGATTGATTAATGTTCTCAGGATGTCGCTGCGAGTAATGATGCCAATTAAATGCCCGTTAAGTGTGACGATGGGCATGGCTCCCACGTGTTGCTCAAATAATACACGAGCGATTAAACGTATTTCGGTATCGGGTGTGGCGGTGATCACTTTGGTTTTTAGCAGTGGTATTTTGGTGCTGTCAGTGATTAAGGTTTTGGCTTCTGGGGAGTGATCTCCGTAGGGGGGAGTTCGGCCTGTTACGGCGGCATAACGCAGCAAGCTACGATCTGAAATAATCCCGTATACGCTATTTTTTTCTGTTAAAACAGGAATATGACGGAAGCGACGTTCTCTGAATAATTTCCAGGCTTGGGTGATTGTGGTATTCGGCGTCAAGGTGATCACCGGGGCAACCATGATTTGTTCGGCAATAATCGCGGGTACTCGCGGATAGTTTGGGGTGGTTAATGCTTGTTGATAGGCGGCACTGGCTTGTTTGCCAATGGCGGATTGGCTTTGTTTTTCTGCGGGTTGTTTGTGTTTTTGAGTTTCGTTGTCTGTTTTTTGGATGGCTGATGTTTGCTTGACTCTTGTGCTTGGGTTTTGTCTGGTGGCCGTCACTATGTCATGGGTACCAGGGCCGTATATGGTAAATGCCATTATTATTATCCTTAAACAATAAGCTGGTAACGATTTGGTTTTTCTAACAGACTGATATTCAAGCTAAATAAGTCGAGAAAATGATTTAATCCGCCGTGCATTCACTCTTTGTCGGTTGGTTGGTCGTGGTGCTATTAGCAAGGATTTATCAATTAATACATTATATTTCTTTGGTACTTATCCATCGAGTTTAAGTGCAGGTAAATTTATTGGGAATTTAATGAGTCATTGCACTCCAATAATAGAATGTATCTGTAGAGCAGTGCGTATCATGTTACTATGGTCATATAGCGTACAATAATAATTAGCGCAGTGATTAATCTAATAATTATAAACAACACTCACCAAAAGCAAAGAAACTCTGTTAACTGAAATTTCCATCAATTTAGGTAATTTTACCGCTAATCTATGATTTCCGGTTACTAATCGATCGTTATTATTATAAAAATAATCTGGGAATACAGCAGTTAACTTAACCCGTGGCTGTGCCATCCATGCGGATGGACAAACAATGACTTAAATTTTAAGAGAATGGTTATGCCTATCCTCCATTTCAATTCACGATTTTGGTTTATTTTATTTAGTTTTCTTATTTTTATGACTTCGGCCAATGCTGAGTGGCATCAGTGGCAATGGTCTAATCCTTTGCCACAAGGTAATACTCTGCGAGATGCCGCCGCCGGCTCGCCAACGCTGGATCAGGTGGTGGCGGTGGGGGTCGGTGGCGTAATTTTGCATCGCACGGACGACAATGACTGGGAAGAGTTAGTGACTGACGTGGATCAAACGCTGACTCGAATTATTTGGACCGGTACTCAATATGTGGCGGTCGGCGAAGCAGGTACCATTATTACCAGCGGTGATGGAATATCCTGGGTTAAACAAGAAACGGATATTGATGTGGATCTCAATGGACTTGTGTTTGCTAATAATATGATTGTCGCGGTAGGTAATGGTGGGGCATTATTAACCAGTAATGATGATGGTATCACCTGGAGTAGCCAGGTGCTTGATGAAGGTAATCGTTCTTTGACCGGGGTGACTTGGGATAGCAATGCACAGTTTGTGGCGGTGGGCTTAAGTGGTTTATTTGCCTACAGCGCTGATGGTATTACTTGGCAAGCGGGGGAGTTAAGCGGTTTGGCGCCATCAATGCTTGATGTGACATGGGGCAGTAGCGAATATGTCGCCGTGGGTCTTGAGGGTCAAATCATGTCAAGTAGCGATGGTTTGACCTGGAGTGAGGTGGTGAGTGATGCCACTGAAGATTACGATCTGACAAGTGTCCATTGGACAGGCGATATGTATATCAGTGTGGGTGGTTTTGGCGGAATTTTCACCAGTACTGATGGGGCTAACTGGGAGATACAAGTTTCTGGCGTGAGTGAGCGCATTTATGGCATTACCAGCCTGTCAGATTCGTTAGTGGCGGTTGGGCGTTTTGGTATTATTCGTTCCAGTGTGGATGGGAGTTCATGGGCAACTCAAACAAAGGGTCCGCGAGTGACCTTAGAGGGTGTTGCTTGGTCTGGCAGTCGGTATGTCGCGGTTGGGCATTCGGGTGTTGTATTGACCAGTGAGCAGGCGCAAGATTGGGTAGAGCAAACGAATGAGAGTGGAAGTGATTTATATGCCGTGATTTGGGCGGAGGATCATTTTATTGCCGTCGGGGCGGCAGGCACGATCGTTTCCAGTGTTGATGCCGTTAGCTGGAGTAGTCAGAGTCCGGGGCTGATTCGAGATTTGCAAGACATTGCATGGTCGGGTGACAAGTTTGTTGTGGTCGGCGTTTTAGGCTCTATATTGAGCAGTGACGACGCTAAAATATGGGAACAACGATTTTCCAATAATACCCTAAATGAACAATTAAATGCGGTGATTTGGTTGCAAAATAAGTTTTTAGCCGTGGGGGAGAGCGGTGTGGTATTGACCAGTGATGATGGGACTGCTTGGAGTCAACCACAGACTAACGTGAGTATATTATTGCAGGATCAAGAAGATTTACTCGATGTGGCCTGGTCCGGTGAATTGATGGTGGCGGTGGGTTCGCTAGGTTCCATCATTACTAGCACGGATGGCATCACCTGGGAAATCCAACAATCGACTTTGCAAGAACCCTTGAATGCAATCACTTGGCATAACAATCAATTTTTGATTGTGACATGGAGTGGCGATATGATAACGAGTCCAGATGGTATTGATTGGACCATTGAAAAAACCTTAACCAATACCTTTTTAAAGGATGTGATCGGTTCTGACAATCAGCAAGTGGTGGTTGGCTTTGGTGGTACCATATTACGACAAGCCTTGTCCGATACCCTAAATGTAGCACCCACGGTTAATGTGGGTGAAGATCAGGATGTGGAACAAGGGGTAACGGTTGATTTAAAAGCCGCTGCTAGTGATCCAGATGGCAATATTGTGAGTTATGCCTGGAAACAAACGACAGGGCCGGACGTGGTTTTGTCGGAGACCGATAAAGCAGATGCGGCATTTGAGGCACCTACGATACAGCAAGAGACCAGTTTTACCTTTCGCGTGAGGGTGATTGATGACAAAGGCGCCATGGCTGAGGATAGTATTACCGTGATTGTGACGCCGAGTCAGGGCAATGGATCACAAAATAATTCGCCAAAAGCCGATGCCGGTAGCGATTACAGTGTGAATGCATTAACAGAAGCTTTTCTGGTTGGCAATGGAACGGATAGTGACGGTACGATTACGTCGTATCTGTGGACGCAAACGGGCGGTGAATCGGTTACTATTAAATCGGCAGATAATGCCACTGCTTCATTTGTTGCCCCCGATGTGACAGAGTCAACGATACTGAAGTTTCAATTGGTGGTGGTGGATAATGAGGGTGCGAATGCGAGCCATGAGGTTTCGATTACGATCAATCTGTTTGATCCACAAGCGATTGAAAATAATAAGCCAGTCGCCAACGCCGGTGACGATAAAACAATAAACAGCGAGGCTGAAGTGATATTAACGGGCACGGGGACGGATGATGACGGTAGTATTGCAAGTTATTTATGGGAACAATTAGGCGGGCCTGTGGTGAGTTTGTCTGATCAAAGTGTGGCAGAAGCCCGTTTTATCGCACCAACAGTCGTTCAGCAGACTCTGCTAACCTTTCGGTTGACGGTGACGGATGATGATGATGAAACAGCTATTGATGAAGTCGCCATCAGTGTCGGACCGCTAGAGGTTACGCCGATAGATAATCCTGAGCCTACTGCCAATGAGGATAGTGGCGGCAGTGGTGGTGGCGGTGCGACTCATCTAGGGTTATTGTTGATGATTTTTTCTCTTTTATGTTTAGCGAGGCTTCGTGTGCTGGGGGTTTTAATTGGCAAGTCATACCAGTGAAATTAACAGTATGACAAATAAAACCACTACGGCTACAGGAATCAGCACACTTTTCCAGTCTTTTTCGGCGGCTTTGCTTTGTTCGAAGGCCCGTTTAATACCGGGTCGAAATAAAAAAACCAGCGCGATGGCGATGATGCCGACAAGTAGTGCTTCCCAAGTGTTGGGTTGTTCCATTCTTTTCTCCTAAATTATAATGAATCATTGCGGATAAGCTATTCGCAATGATTCAGGTTTCCATGTTTCATTTTTACAAACAATCTAACGGATTTTAAAAGAGTTTGCCACAAAATTGTCAAATACCGTTGACTACTTGGTATATTGCAATGCAAATTTAACACTCCGCCCGATCACATAAACCAGGCGATTGAGTACGACTCTAACCACATGATGGGTGATTTTCTGCGGTAGTGTAAAAACTAATCCGGTCATTTTTACAATGCGTAACAGGATACCCTTGATAAAACTATCCGATGCGGTTGACACTTTCGAGGCCTGCTCAAGAAACGAGGATAATTGATCAAGATAGGTGGTGCCAGCGACAGCGGATTGATTCAGGGAGGAAAATGGAAGATGTAAAAAGTCCTTAATACCCACTTGTATTGCTCGCATAATAAGACAGAGATTTTGGTAGTTAAATCCAAAATGATGCAACGTCTCTTCTGAATGAACCCAGCTTTTAATTTGGTTCTCCCAGTTCGGCTGTGGCTTTCTCAAGGCGTCCCAGCTTGTTTTGCCGGCTAAACTGATCGCATAGTTTCCACTCATATGTTGCATGGGATTGAACTCCAAGACTTTGCCAATATGACACTCGCCGCCGGGTTGTGGCGCATGTACAAATGGCCAAATAGGCACCATGCTCACCGGATCACCGCCATGAAATACTCGGTGGATATTTTCGATGCCCACATAGTGACTGAGACTGAGTTTGCTGGCAAAATCGATGAGCCCGATCCGAGGGGCACCAAAAGTATACAGTGCCGATTTGGTCTTCATTTTAATCGCTAACCCGGTCGCCATTGTTGCCAACGCCCCTCCTAAACTATGGCCCACACAATGCAAAGTTTCCGGTTTATTGAGCGTAATAAAATCGCGGAGGGTTGGGTAAAATTCGTTAAACGTTCGATTAAACCCGGCATGAACGGTATGCCCGATTTGGGACGTTTGCAGACCGGTGTTAAAGTCAGTTAACCAATCATAAAGATTGGCGGTTCCTCGACAAACGATAATGGCATCTTTTTCAAAGTCGCTGCCTTTTTTTCCTTTCGCGATCACCCCAAACCCGGTTTTCGTTTTGAGTTCAAACGCCCCGGTTTTCGATGTAAAACGTTGAGCGCTTGAGTTGGTGAGTTGAAAATAATCAGAGACTTTAATGCCATCGAATGCTATCTCGATGCTAGGATTTTTTTTAATCCCATATATCGCAATGGCGGCATCTATTGCTTCTTCTGGATTGAGTTTTGCCTTTAATTTAGCCATTTATGATTCTTCCTTCCGTTTTTTGGTTACTAAGTTTTCCCATCCATCCCAGCGACAGAGGCCATAGACAACGCCATTGGGACCATATTTTAATTCAACATAGGTTTTAGTCTCCTGAGAGTTAGTCAGCTCACAAAACAAATGTAGTTTTATCGGATTTTCAACATTTTCATCATTAAGCTCTCCGTATTTGTAGTTGTTACGCTTCAAAGTTTCCCAGGCAAGGTATTTCATGCCCTGGTACTTGATCACTATTTTCTGTCGAATGATGGTGCCCATCATGATCGGGCGTAGAGAAAATGTAGCGATTCCTTTAAAGGAAAATTTACCGTCTTTGTCCGTTGTTGTTGTATCCGTATATACTTTGTCCTCTTCATGATCACCCGTTCGAATAATTTTAGCCCCTTCGACAGGCTTCCCTTGAAAGGTGACGACACCGCTAACTTCCGAAAATACGTGAATCGTGAAAAAATCAAATAATCCCATGGCTTGTCCCTCTGAGCTGGCCAACAGTATTGATGAGGTGAAAAAAATACAAATGTTGAAAGCATTATAATGCGATGGCTTTTTCCTGTGGATATATAACGCCTTTTTGCTTAACATCTGTAAATTTTATTGTTGTATCCTGGAATATGGAAATAGGTGTGGATCATGCGAGAGAGTGAAGAGAAGTATGGTAAGCCCAGGAAATAACCCTGTATCAATTTTGTGATTGATTTTTTATTAGCCATTTAAAACAATTCGCGTATGCAAAAGCGGTTGTCTGTGGGTTAACCACAGCAGCCACAGGCCAACTAAAAATAGACTAATCACTGATGGTACTGGAACCAGAAAACGCACATCGTTTTGTTGCACGTTGCCATTCCACGATGCAGCGATGGTGGTGCCGTTGATTTGTCCTGAGTTACTATTAATGTGCGCATAAGGCGCTAAAATACTACCATTAACGCCTACTGATGTAATCTCTAGTGTTGTTGCTTGATAAAAGTTAAATAATAGACGGGAACTCATTGCCATCATTAACGCATTAAAACCCATCTCGGTGAAACCGCTTTGTTCGCCATTGACATTGATGAGAACGACGGCATTGCTTTGCACATTGTCCAATTCAATTGAGGTGGCATTGAGTAGTTTATCGCCTTCCAAGTCGAAGACTTGCAGAATACTGCTGCCATCCCCAATTAATTGAAGATTAGTATCGAATTCCAGTTGGCTGATGCCATTGGTTGGTCGTTGCGATAAATCGTTGGCCAATGCTTTTAAATAGATAGATTCACTTTCGAAATTAAAGGGTGTGGGTTGGATGGGTGTGACGATCGGTGTTTGCAGAGATAGATTTTTGGCACTTTCATCACCGGTGATTATCCCCGAGCTAGTGACCTGACCATTTTTGACTTCAGCTTGGTTAAACACAAGATTACCACCGACGGCCAGATCTCCATTTTCGATACTAGCATTAGAAAAATTGAGCTGATTACCAACGTATACATCGCCATGATCAATGGCGGTTTGAGTGATTTGGGCATCACCTGCCACATAGAGGTTGCCATAATTAATACGACCTTGCTTGAGGTCGAGATCACCACCGATGACTAAGCTAGAACCCAGCGAGTGTGCATCTAACAGTAAGCCCACGCTATAATCATACAACAAGGCATTGCCGCCGATAGCTAAGCGGCCTTCAGTATCGGAACCGCTGGCTTCAAAATTCCCAAATACGACGGTATTGTAATTGGCGGCTGCGCCCAGGGAGATGGGCATTGCCCCACCGATGGCGGGGAGTAGCAAAATACTGGCAACGAGTCCCTGCCATCCATAGCGGTACATTTCCATGTTAATTACCTCTGTTCATCTGACATCTTGGTGAGTTTTCGTGTGTTATGTTTCATAACCTAAGTTGGGCGATAGCCATTTTTCGATCTCCGTGACCGATTGTTTTTTTCGTTGCGCGTAATCCTCAACTTGATCATGATTTATTTTTCCGACATTGAAATATTTGGAATCTGGGTGACCGAAATACCAGCCACTGACGGCAGCGGTGGGTAGCATGGCAAAGCTGTCCGTTAATGTCATGCCGGCGTTTTCTTCGACGGATAACAGTTTCCACAATAGTGCTTTTTCGGTATGGTCTGGGCAAGCCGGGTATCCGGGGGCGGGTCGAATACCTTGGTATTGTTCCTTGATGAGTTGCTCATTGCTGAGCGTCTCATCGTTGGCATAGGCCCAAAACTCATGGCGAACCCGTTGGTGCATTAATTCAGCAAAGGCTTCGGCTAATCGATCTGCCAGTGCTTTGATCATAATGCTGTTGTAATCGTCATGATCGCGCTCGAACCTTTCGATATGCTCTTCAATCCCGATGCCTGTGGTCACTGCAAATGCCCCGATATAGTCTGTCAATTGCGTGTCTTTCGGTGCCACGAAATCAGCTAAGCATTGATTGGCGCGACCGGGTGGTTTTTGGGTTTGCTGCCGTAAATGATGTAAGGTTGTGAGTGTTTGCTGGCGGGTTTCATCCTGATAAACTTCGATATCCTCATCATTCACTTGATTGGCTGGAAATAAGCCAATGACCGCTCGGGCTTTTAACCAGTTTTGTTCGATAATCGATTGCAACATATGTTGCGCATCATCATACAGTTTTTGGGCTTGTATACCTTTATCTTTATCTTGGAAAATTTTTGGATAACTGCCTTTTAATTCCCAGGTATGGAAAAAAGGCGTCCAGTCGATGTATTCGCTGATTTCTTTTAGTGAAAATCCATCGAAA
>VAPL010082619.1_pt1 | contig 11027 bp, 8 predicted proteins | sample 3395061 | NCBI WGS metagenome assembly VAPL01 (sample SAMN08290444, study PRJNA428436) | hydrothermal vent metagenome | isolation source: Deep-sea hydrothermal vent chimney 2 | place: Pacific Ocean: Juan De Fuca Ridge | depth 2182 m m
AAACCCGAAGCCAAGCAAGAGGTTAAACCCGAAGCCAAGCAAGAGGTTAAACCCGAAGCCAAGCAAGAGGTTAAACCCGAAGCCAAGCAAGAGGTTAAACCTTCAAATAATCAGTTGGGTTCTTCTGAGCGACACGAAAAGCCAAATAATGCGGTTAAAAAAGATGATAGCCCTATAGTTTACGAATCACGAGATTGGATTCGTAAAATTAGACAAATTATGGCCTTTAAGAATATGCCTCCGGCAAATGTTAAAAATCTTCTTGAGAAAATGGAATCGGTTAAGGTTGCTAAAGGCGATAGAATTATAGAACAAGGTAGTGATGGTGATTATTATTATATAGTCACCGATGGCACTGCTGTTGTGACGCGAACAATTGAGTTGGCAACGTTAACGCCCGGAACCAGTTTTGGTGAAGAAGCGCTTGTTGCGAAGGCACCTCGAAACGCCAGTGTTAGCATGACCAGTGATGGCATCTTGATGCGTTTATCAAAAAAAGATTTTGATGAATTATTAATTGAGCCAATGATGGCGAGAGTGTCTCCCGATGAAGCTCGATCTAAAGTACTGCAGGGCGCAAAATGGTTAGATGTCCGACATGCTAAAGAATTCCACCATAGTCGTTTACCGGGAGCAATTAATATTCCACTTCATGAGTTGCGGCTGCGTATGGCTGAGCTTGATAAAGCGACTGAATACATATGTTGTTGCCGAACGGGAGCCCGAAGTTCAAGCGGATCTTTTTTATTGGCTCAAAATGGTTTTAAGGTGAGTTTATTAACCGGTGGAATTCAAGTGATGTCGCAAGATCTTAGGCAGTAATGATTTAAGTTATGCCTAAGACCCCCGTTAAACAGAATTAAAACATTCCACCAAAAACGAGATATGCTTCAGAAAAGTTAAATTTTTGTGATAATTTATCACTGGAGTTTGATGTCGTTCGAACATTGTCCATGCGTATTTCACCATATTTAACAACTAGTCGTGAAAAAAAGCGCTCATAAAAAATGAATTCTAAACCCGCTTTCATACTAAAACCATAACCCGCAATATTAAATTCGTCATACCTAGATTGTCCAAACAACGTTGCATTCGTTTTAGGATAAATAATGGCAACACCGGGGCCGGTAAAAATTGATAGCGCATGTTCTCCCGTTCTATTTGACCACAGGGGTAAAAACTTTTCTAATTCAAATGAAAAGTAGTTTAAACCATCGGTATGTTCGAATATTAATAAATCATCAGTGAGCGTGATGTCATCGCCATCTTGTACACCATCAAAATTCCCACCGGTGTTTATATTGCCTTCAAATCGAACGGTTTGGTTTTGTTCCATGATATATTTCATGTGATCGTTACCAAACGATAGTGATAGAGTATCGGTAAAATAGTATCCCATGCGAATATTGGTTTGTGGTACTGACCAATTGGTTGGATGAAGATAGGGATCAATTCCTAACTCGGATTGAGTATCATTAGCTTTAACATTACGTAAGGTGAAATCATAGCCGTTGCCAGTTAAACGATAGTCACTGGTAGTGTAGGTGGCTCGATTCCAACCGTAGTAGAAATACCACTTTCCTTTTTTATCTAATGCTGTTGCATGAATATTATTAAATAGGCTAATGAACAGTAGACAGCTTAGTAAGAAAAATTTCATAGGATGTTTCCGTTAATGCGTTAAATATAATAGGTGCAGTAAAACTGTGTGAATATATCAAATATCATACTATGAGATATTGATTAAGATCACTGAACTGAGTAAACCAAAGTATATGCAAATAATAAGATTTTAATGCTAGATGTTGCGATTTTATGCGTAGTTTCGGTTAACTCGAATGCTTTAAACGGTATCCCGGTAATTAAACCGGGTTAGATGATCCGTTATGATGTTAGCTAAGTTGTATACTTGGCTATAAATCTAGCTGTTGCGTTTTGCGTCGAGCATTTCATGGATGCGTGGTGCTAGGATTAACTCCATAGCAAACCCCATTTTACCACCCGGCACAACAATCGTGTTGGGACGAGACATGAAAGAGTCTGAAATCATATTTAAGATATAAGGGAAATCGACTCGTTCTGGTTCGCGAAAACGAATAACAATAAAGCTCTCATCTGGCGTTGGAATATCGCGTGCAATAAATGGATTTGAGGTATCAACTGTTGGTACACGTTGAAAGTTAATATCGGTTCGAGAAAACTGTGGTGTAATATAATTCACGTAATCGGGCATACGACGTAAAATCGTATCAACAATGGCTTCAGCAGAATAACCACGTTGGTCATTATCGCGGAAGATTTTTTGAATCCATTCAAGATTGACTATCGGCACCACACCAACAAGTAAATCAACATGTTGTGCGACATTGGCGCTATCACTGACTACGCCACCATGAAGGCCTTCGTAAAACAAGCAATCTGTTCCTGCTTTGATGTCTTCCCAAGGAGTAAATTCTCCGGGCTTTTGGCCAAATGGCTCCGCTTCTTCATCGCTGTGTAAATAATAACGACGTTTACAGGTGCCATTTTTTGCATAACTTTCAAAAGTTTGTTCGAGAATTTCAAACTCATTTGCTTCTGGCCCAAAGTGAGATAATTGTTTACCTTTAGCTGCAAATTCTTCAATAGCACCTTTCATTGAAGCGCGATCATAGCGGTGATAACTATCACCTTCAATAATGAGTGGGTTAATTTTTTCCCGATAGAAGATATGCTCAAAGGCATTTTTAACAGTTGTGGTGCCAGCACCTGATGAACCGGTAACTGCGATGACAGGGTGTTTTACAGACATGAATACTCCTCAAAAAAAGCGTTTGCAATGGTACTTATCGTAATTTTGCGTGATACATCGTGCAACGCACGTAAATTTCGTACATAACCCAGAAAGTGACGCGATTAGGGCTAAATAGCTCGCTATTCTAATCAAAGATCGCCTTAATGTCTTGCTGAAATTACGATTGTTGTTAGAATATACAAATTGGTGCTTTAATTCACTAATTTATGCGATATTATTGTTTAAAATCAAACCATTAGCTTGATTGTTCGCGTGCGACAGCGCGATAGGCAATATCGGTTCGGTATTCAATACCGTCCCAATTGATGGTTTTTACGAGATCGTAAGCCGTTTGTTGCGCTTCACTAACACTATTACCAAGCCCAACAGCACACAATACCCTGCCACCACTGGTGACCACTTGTTTATCGTTAAGTGTGGTTCCGGCGTGAAAAATTTTCTGGTTGTCGCTAATATTTTCACTAAGACCCTGAATTTTATCGCCTTTTGGATAATCATTGGGATAACCGGCCGCGGCTAAAACCACGCCGACTGCGGCACGAGTATCCCATTTGATGGCAATATGATGCAGTTTTTTATCAACAGCGGCTTGGCACATTTCGACTAAATCCGATTGCAATCGCATCATGATGGGTTGGGTTTCCGGATCGCCAAAGCGACAATTAAATTCTAATACTTTTGGCACGCCATCAGTGCCAATCATCACCCCGGCATACAAAAAGCCGGTATAGGGCATTCCCTCTGCAGCCATGCCGTTGACGGTGGGCATAATAATACTGTCCATAATCGTGTTGTGCATGGCTTGAGTAACGACCGGAGCAGGTGAGTAAGCACCCATACCTCCGGTATTTGGGCCGGTATCGCCATTATAAGCAGCTTTATGATCTTGTGAGCTTGCTAGTGGCAAGACATGTTCGCCATCAACCATCACAATAAAGCTGGCTTCTTCACCAGTTAAAAATTCTTCAATCACAACGCGGTGTCCGGCATCGCCAAAGCGGTTGTCGGCTAACATATCTTGCACTGCGGTAATGGCTTGCTGTTGGTTTTCAGCAATGATGACTCCTTTACCCGCAGCAAGGCCATCGGCTTTAACGACCAACGGAAATTGACTGGCTTGTATGTAATTTATTGCCGCATCAATTTCAGTGAACGACTGGTAGGCGGCAGTTGGAATATGATGACGTGCAAGAAATTCTTTTGAAAATGTTTTTGAGCCTTCTAATTGCGATGCAGCTTGACTTGGGCCAAAACAAGCTAAACCCGCTTGTTGAAATTGGTCAACTAAGCCCAATACTAACGGTGCTTCAGGGCCAACAATTGTCATGGTAATTGTCTGCTCTTTAGCAAACTGTAACAACGCGCTAACATTATCAGCAGCGATATCCACATTTGTTATTTTTTCTTCTAAAGCCGTTCCGGCATTTCCCGGAGCGACAAACACTGCTGTAACAAGTGGAGACTGTGCCGATTTCCATGCTAAGGCATGCTCACGACCACCACCACCGATGATTAATACTTTCATTTTGTTGTTCCTGATTGTTTCAATTGATTTATTTCAGATTTACTATTGTGATAACGCATATAATTTACCGTTGTGTTAATTGCACGTAGTAGTTGTTCCATGTTTTTTCGCTCAGTCGGAAACTGCGCGGAGATATCGGTTCGTGCCGAGTTACTGTTTAAATCATGCAAACTGGCATTGGTTCCACGTTCGTCCATTTGAAAATAGTGTTTATCATTAATTAAGCCAATGCGTTGTTGAGAGCCGTGAGAAATCGTGAAGGCATAACGCGTTTTATCAAATTGAGAATCCAATAAATCACGCCCCAAGGTGCTGTTGGTATATGAATGATTTAATAAGCCGGCAATGGTTGGCATCACATCAACTTCGCTGGCCACTTTATTAAATTGCTTCGCTTGAGTAATTATTTTGGGTGCATAAAAAATCAATGGCACATGAATATTCATAATCCCTAACTGGCTGTATGATTGTTTAATATGTTGCCCTGTGCCAGCGACACCGTGGTCGCCAAAAAATACAAATAAGGTATTGTCAAAATAGGCTTCTTTTTTAGCGGCTTCGATAAATAAACCAACGCTGTAATCTAAAAATCGATAAGAATTGTATTCTCCATTATTCAAAAAACCGGATTGCGTTAATTTGTCATCATTATTGTTGTCTAACTTAAAGCCGGTGGCATCTTGCGGAATAGTATAAGGGCGATGATTTCCCGAGGTTTGAATGATGGCGAAAAAAGGTTGGTCTTGCTTGAGTCTTTTTAAGACATTATTAGCTTCTTTAAATAAATTATGATCAGCTATCCCCCAAACATCTACTCTTGGAGAGTTATAACGACCTTCTTCATAGAGGTTTAAGCCGTTTATATTTTTAGATAATAAACCACGAATATTACCCCAACTGGCGCTGCCCCCTAAAAAATATAATTTTTTATAGTCCTCAAATGAATTCATAATTAAATGTTGATCAACTATTAACGGGTTTCGTGTTGAGGTTTTTCTTGGTTCAACATCGGGGATGCCGGTTAGCGCTGTAAATACTGAGCGTGCTGTGCCGGTGCTTGGGGTATAAAAACGTTTAAAGAAATAACCCTGCTGCGCTAGACTGTCAATATTGGGGGTTGGGTTTAATGGATTATTATAAAGCCCGGATTTAAATGCTGAAAACGACTCAAGAAAAACCATCACGACATTATATTTGTTGTTTTTTGGTATTTTTTTGCCGTTAATAGTACGCACGTAATTTAAATTAGATTCATTGGCGTGATCCACGCCCAGGTATTTCGACATGGTTTTGTAATATTTTTTTGTTTCCTTGTCGCTGTAATGAATTTTTCGATTTTTAAAGGTGCTTGCAAAATATAAAATTGGATTACTGGTGACGGCAGGAACAAAATTATGCGGACTAAAAAAAGCATCACTCCAACGTAACGGATAATAGGATAATTTTCCAAATAATCCGATTGCCATTAGGCTGGTAAAAATACTCGCAATGATAATTTTTTTAACGATGCCCCGGTGATCTGCAATTTGATAGTTATTTCTAATAATTAATTGGTTTAGGATAAAAATATAAGCGGCCAATAACACAATAAATCCTAAGCCCCATTCAATGACCGGGTAAGTTTCCCAAACCATCTGTGTTGAAATATCAATATTCTCAAAAAATCGCAGCATCGTGGCATCGATGGGTTTACCGAGATAACCGTAATGCCCAAAATTTCCAGCATAAATCAGTAAAACAGCGAGCAAAGCGATAAATAAGTACAATAACCAAAATAACCGCATTCCACCGGAATGAAACGGGTTAAAGATACGGATATTACCGAGAATAAAAAACGGTAAAATAATGAGTAGTGATAACTGTAAATCGAATTTTAAGCCCAAGTAAAACGCTTTGCTTAGATCGGATGAGCCTAGAGGATCGGCTGGGGTGTTAAAATATTGCCAAAAAGCAACTCTTAGCAAAGAGAATAATAATAAGTGAATAAAGGTAATTGTTAATAAAAATCGTATTAGCTTTGGCATTTTATTTAAAGTCTTGTTATTTTATACAATTTATCATTATTGTTCCGTTTAACTTACAAAAAAATAAGCAAAACGTAAGCCTGACATCGGTTTATGATGTTATTAATAACCCTGAACACAAAATCGGTATAGCCTACTAATGGCTCGCTAAAAAAATTAATGGCGCAGCAGTGACAATTTATAATTCATCATTTAGCACCGATTATATCATAAATTAGCAATATTGAGTTTATGCGTCGATGTCATAAATAGTGTTATATTGCATAGACTTGCGTTAAATCTATTGCGACAATTACAGGTATAATACCGGGATGTAATAATGACGCTGTGAAATCAAATAAAAAACAAATGAATCGAGTTCGGTTTTGGCTGCAACGCAGTGCTCTGGTATTTCTTGGATTAGTGTTAATCTATGCTGTGGGTCGCTTTGTGGACGTTAGTCTCGGGAGTTTTTACTCGGGGATTCGAGCGCCTTATTTGCAAATGGTCGGTGACGATCGGGCGACCATCCAATGGCAGTCTGAGAGCAACGGTTATGGCGTCGTTCGTTATGGCCGCCATTATCAACATTTAGATAAATCAGAAAATGACATTAAAAATTCCAACCGTCACACAGTGCAATTAACCAATCTAAAACCTGCAACACGTTATTATTATTCCGTTGGAACACAGGATAAAATATTTAAAGGTGCAAATAACGATTATTGGTTTGAAACGGCACCTGAAACCGGCGTTGCAAGTAATGTGCGTTTTTGGGTTTTAGGCGATCCGGGCGATTGGAAAAAAGGAATTACTAAGGTTCGAGATTCCGCTTATCAATGGCTTAAAAATAATAAAAGAGCAGGAAAACCGGATTTGGATTTTATTGTCACCACCGGAGATAACGCCTACACTTCCGGCTCGAATAAACAATTTCAACAAGCGGTGTTTGAACCGTTTGAAAATTCATTACGTCACTATTCTTATTGGCCGGCATACGGTAATCATGATGCACGGCGCTGGGCATTTTTTGATGTATTTAATTTTCCGACAAAAGCCGAGCTTGGTGGGTTTGCTTCAAATTCAGAACATTATTTTTCATTTGACTATGCGCAAGTTCATATGGTGTTTTTAGATGTTATTGAAACCGATTTGGCCACTGATGGTAAAATGCTTAACTGGCTGCGGGCTGATTTGCTTAAAACAACGCAAAAATGGTTAATAGCCGTATTTCATTATCCACCCTATACTAAAGGAACCCATGACTCGGACAATAGCGCTGATAGTTCGGGTAGATTAATAACGGTTCGGGAAAATATTCTCCCGCTCTTAGAACAATACGGTGTTGATTTGGTGTTAACCGGGCATAGTCATATGTATGAACGCTCGGGGCTGATTCAATGTCATTATGGTGCTTCGACAAGTTTACAAGCGGGTATGATGTTGGATACTGGTTTGGGCAATGATAATAATCCCTATCGTAAAAATACTGAAAATGCTGCGGGTACTGTTTATGTGGTAACGGGGTCATCATCAAAAGTTGATACTGGTCCTTTAAATCATCCTGCCAATATTGTGAATATTGCGCAACTGGGTTCGATGATCATTGATGTTAACGATACGCGGTTGGATGCAAAATTTATTAATGACAACGCTCAAGTTATTGACGAATTTAGTATTGTGAAAGCGGGTAATATGAATAAAAAAATAGCGTCGTCATGTGTAAAATAACTGAGAATAGTCAATTAAATTATGTATCGTAAACATTTTCATAAAACCCATCGGCAAGTATTTTCAATCAATAAATGGAAAATGCGGACGTTATTTTGGGGCTTTGCGATACTGGTTGGCATTGTTGCAGCGTTGTTTGCGTTGGGCAGTAGTGCGACGGATCATTTTTATCATTATCTTTATAACAACCACCCTGTTATCGCTTTTATATTACCACCAATAGGCTTGTCAGTCATTGCGTGGTTAACGCGCCATGTTTTTAAAGGAACCGAGGGCAGTGGTATTCCGCAAGCTATTGCCGCATTGTCGATGAAAAATAATATTGCCCGTAATTCGGTCTTGTCATTAAAACTTGCAGCAGGAAAAATTTTATTAACCTGTATGGGCTTGCTTAGTGGTGCGTCAATCGGTCGAGAAGGGCCAACAGTGCATGTTGGTGCGTCTATCATGTATTCCTTACGTCGCTTTAAATATTTTCGTGGTCAAAAAATGGTTAAAGCCTTAGTGCTTGCCGGTGGTGCGGCTGGTATTTCAGCTGCGTTTAATACACCGTTAGCAGGAATTATTTTTGCAATCGAAGAAATGTCTCGCTCCTTTGAAGAAAAAACCAGTAATACATTATTAATTGCGGTTGTGCTGGCAGGGTTAACGGCGTTATTAATATTGGATCAATACACTTATTTTGGTTCAACCGGCGCAGTGTTGCCATTATCATCGGCATGGTTAGCGGTGATTGTTATCGGGGTTGTTGGTGGTGTGCTTGGTGGTTTGTTTAGTACCTTATTAATTTGGGGAACAAAAAAAATAGCGGCTACGGTGACAAAATATCCTGTTAGAGTGGCATTTAGCTGCGGTATTTTATTAAGTGTGATTGGTTATGTTTCCAATGGTCAAACATTTGGAACCGGCTATTTAGAAGCCAAGAGTTTAGTCACTGGCGGCACCGCTGATTTGGGTTTTCCATTTTATAAATTTTTAGCAACAATCGTGTCGTATTTAAGTGGTATACCCGGTGGTATTTTTGCCCCATCGTTATCGATTGGTGCCGGGGTTGGTTCGGTGATGGCCGATTTTATTCCCAATAGCACGTCATCAGCAATTGTTTTGTTGGGTATGGTGGGCTATTTCACCGGGGTTGTGCAAACGCCCATCACCGCGTTTATTATCGTAATGGAAATGACCGACAATTCAGGAATGTTAATGCCGCTAATGGCAACCGCCTTAATCGCAAAAAGTGTTTCGCGAGTGGTATGCCCAATTCCGATTTATGAAGCAATGGCGCAGCTTTATATTAAAAAAGTACAACCAGAAACCGACGAAAATACCAAAGCACGATTCGGGTGAAGCATGAACCCGCAACGTGCGGAAGTTGAAAAAAGGTTGGACTGTTGGGGTTCGAAAACACCTCACCCCAACCTACGTTTAAAAATGTTTAATAAAATGCTGGGGTTTCAACAGGTTAATGAATAAAGTCCGTATCGCGGTTTTTCATGGTATTATTGAGCAATAATTATTCGCTTATTTTACGGTACTAAAACTCCGGAGTATCTCGAATTGAGACAATATTTAGAACTAATGCAGCACGTTAAAGATAACGGTATTAAAAAAGAAGATCGAACGGGTACGGGTACGCTGAGTGTGTTTGGTTATCAGATGCGTTTTAATTTGGCTAAAGGTTTTCCTTTGGTTACCACAAAAAAATGTCACGTACGTTCAATCTTCCATGAATTGTTATGGTTTTTGCAAGGAGACACCAATATCAAATATTTAAAAGATAATGGTGTTTCGATTTGGGATGAGTGGGCTGATGAGCAAGGTAATCTTGGGCCTGTTTATGGTTCGCAGTGGCGATCGTGGCCGACACCAAACGGTAATCATATCGATCAAATCAGTAATATCATTAATCAGATAAAAACCAATCCGGATTCAAGACGAATTATTGTTAGTGCGTGGAATGTCGCTGAAATTGACAATATGGCATTACCTCCTTGTCACGCGTTTTTTCAATTTTATGTGGCTGATAATAAGTTATCGTGTCAACTGTACCAACGTAGCGCGGATATTTTTTTAGGAGTGCCGTTTAATATTGCCTCCTATGCGTTATTAACGATGATAGTGGCGCAGGTCTGTGATCTTGAATTGGGTGATTTTGTACATACCTTGGGTGATGCGCATTTATATTCAAACCATCTGGAGCAAGTGGATTTACAATTGTCACGTGCGCCGTTTGAATTACCAACATTAAACTTAAATTCATCGATAAAAGATATTTTTGGTTTTAGCTATGATGATTTTGAATTAGTGAATTATCAAAGTCATGGAGCAATAAAAGCGGCAGTTGCTGTGTGATTATTTCAATTATTGCGGCGATGGATGAAAATTTGGTGATAGGGGTAAACAATAGTTTACCTTGGAAATTACCATCCGATATGAAATGGTTTCGTCAGCATACAATGGGCAAAGCTATTATTATGGGGCGCAAAACCTTTGAGTCGTTTGGCGCGAAACCCTTGCCTAAGCGACAAAATATTATTGTGAGCCATAATCCAGAATACAGTGCCGATGGCTGTGATGTTGTGACCTCAATCGATGAGGCATTATCGGTGGTAAACAACCGGGCTGAAGCGATGATTATTGGCGGGGCGTCTTTTTATCAGCAAACACTTAAAATGGCAAATCGAATGTATCTAACCACGGTTCATACTAGTGTATCCGGTGATGCTTGGTTTCCCCAATATGCGTTAGGCGAATGGTTGGTTAGTTTTGAAGAGCGTCATGAGCCCGACGATAAAAATTTAATCGCACATACGTTTCGAATATTGGATCGACAGTAATTCGTGGTTAAGTTATTTCCTGTTTTTTTAAAATCAGTCTAATTAACCTGAACTCGGGATAAGCAAATATAATTTAAATAAACAAATTAAGTCGTTACGTATGAATAATACTAAAGCCACCGGCTACGGAAGGGGTGTAG
>VAPL010397348.1_pt1 | contig 11027 bp, 10 predicted proteins | sample 3395061 | NCBI WGS metagenome assembly VAPL01 (sample SAMN08290444, study PRJNA428436) | hydrothermal vent metagenome | isolation source: Deep-sea hydrothermal vent chimney 2 | place: Pacific Ocean: Juan De Fuca Ridge | depth 2182 m m
GAAATATTGGACACAGGTTTACAGGTGTTTGCTCAACCACCAGGTAAAAAGAATACAACGATACAGCTACTTTCAGGTGGTGAGAAAGCGCTAACGGCCTTGGCGCTTGTTTTTGCCCTGTTTAGATTAAATCCTGCACCATTTTGTTTGATGGATGAAGTGGATGCACCTCTGGATGACAGTAATACCGAGCGCTTTTGTGCAATGGTTAAAAAGATGTCTGAAAAAACACAATTTTTATTTGTTAGTCATAATAAAATTACGATGGAAATAGCGCAGCAATTGATCGGTGTTACTATGCAAGAATCGGGTGTTTCTCGTATAGTTGATGTCGATATGGAGGCGGCACTAGAAATGCACGCCTAATTTAACAAATTTTAATACAACTATTCAAATGAATTCAAAGTAGAATAACAATATGTCAGATTTGCAAATAGTGCTGGTTGTTTTAGGTGTGCTCATTATCGTTGGCGTCATCATTTACAATTGGCTACAAGAGAAAAAATTACGTAACAATATTACAGAAGAGTTTATTGTCCCGCAAAAAGATGTACTGGTAGAAGAGTTTCACATTGATACAGAGGCTTATATTGATAAAGAATTTGCTGATGATCCACATAGAATAGAAATTTTAGATAAGCTAAATGACGCCGATCATGAAGCAAGCACCGTCCCTACCCCCCCTTTCCCGGATGATGCAGAAAAAATAGAAGCAACACTGCCTCAAGAGGCCGAGCAACAATGGGCTGAAGTGCCAGAAACCATACTTCAATCACCTCCTGTAGAGACCGAAAATACTGCCTCAAAAGAAGTGGCGCAGGTAACCGACACTACTACGAATTCCAACGAAATAGAAAAATCAGATATATCTCTAGCACATTTGCCAGATGACGTGCATCCACAAATTGATTTAACAGCATTTCTATATGCTTCTAGAAACATTAGTACCGAAGAGCTTGTGTTGCTATCTGACACTATCGAAAAAGACATGGGTGTAGCAATGATGATGGTATATAAGTCAGATGAAGAGGGCGTTTGGTTTGCTGCAAACGATTCTGGAGGGCCGAAAAACTTCAAGCAAGTAGCTTGCAGCATACAGCTTGCGGACCGCGCTGGGCCCATCGCTAAACATACACTTAATAAATTTCAGTTTTCTGTAGAGAATATGGGGCTTGAACTCAGCGCCCATGTTGAATGGCAGAGTAACAGCAAGGACGCTTACGCCCAAGCAACCAGTTTAGACGAGTTTTGTATGGAGGTTGATCAGCTGGTTAATGTGCATCTGATTCAAGATAGCGCATCTGTACACGGCACAAAATTTAAAGGACTGGCAGAAGCGAATGGTATGCGGCTCGACGAAGACGGTAAATATCATTACCCAGCAAACGCTTTAGATGCGCCACAATTTGTTTTAATCAATGCAGATCACCAACCATTTACAGTTGAAAACTTACGCAATAATGTTGTAAAGGGGGCTTCTTTCCAAATAGAAATTCCTAAAGTCGTTAATTGTGAACAAACGTTTATTCAGATGATTGACATTGCAAAAAAAATGGCTGCAGGTATGAATGCACGTATTGTGGATGACAACGAAAAGCTTTTAAGTGAAGCACAAATTAAAAAAATCCAACAACAATTAAAAGTAATTCATGCCAAGATGGTGGCGCGTGGCATCATGCCAGGTAGCAAAAGCACCCTGCGCTTATTTAATTAGGCATGTCCAAGCCAATTAGCCTAGAGACGGCGCGCAACAAAGTCGCAGCACTAGCTACAAAAATAGTGCGCTATGATTACGAATATTACGTACTTGATACGCCGACAATATCTGATAGTGAATACGACGGAATATATCGTCAGCTTGTCACTATTGAAGACCAATTCCCAGAACTGATAACAATTGATTCACCAACACAAAGAGTAAGCGGAACCCCTTCCGGTGCATTTGACAGTGTGCAGCACCGCCAAGCCATGTTGTCGCTCAATAATGTATTTGGTGAAAAGGAGCTTCTCACTTTCGACAAACGCATTCGTGAAGGTTTGGGTGTTGAAGAGGTAGTGTATGCCGTTGAGCCTAAGTTTGATGGTTTAGCCATCACACTTACTTACGAAAATGGCTATTTTGTACAAGGCGCCACACGCGGAGATGGCTACAGCGGGGAAAATGTAACGCACAACTTACGTACCATCCGCAATATCCCTATGAAGTTGGTTCTAAATAATCCACCGGTGCTGCTAGAAGTGCGTGGCGAAGTGTTGATGCTAAAAAATGACTTTAAACAACTCAATGCAAAGCAAGCGCAGGCCAAAAATAAATTATTTGCTAATGCACGAAATGCTGCTGCCGGAAGCCTGCGACAATTAGACTCAAAAATTACAGTGACAAGATCACTTAGTTTTTTTGCTTATGGCTTAGGTGAGACAGAAGGCACCCCAGCTTTACATTCCCACACTGAGGCGATGGCTTACCTAGAAAAACTACATTTCCAGTTAAGTAGCATACGCGGTGAAAAGTTAGGGTTAACTGGTTTGCTGCGTTATTTTAATGATGTGGCTGCTAAGCGTGAAAGCTTGCCTTATGATATTGATGGTGTTGTTTATAAAGTCAATGCTTTCAATCAACAGAAAACACTTGGATTTGTTTCTCGTGCACCAAGGTGGGCCGTTGCACATAAGTTTCCTGCAGAAGAGGCAACTACATTAATTGAAGGTATTGACGTGCAAGTTGGTCGAACAGGTGCTATTACACCCGTAGCACGTCTTAAGCCTGTGTTTGTCGGTGGCGTGACCGTTACTAATGCTACTTTGCATAATGAAGATGAAATGCGTCGAAAAGATATACGTGTTGGTGATACTGTTATTGTCCGCAGGGCGGGTGATGTTATTCCTGAAATTGTTTCTGTCATTATGGAACAGCGGCCTAATAATGCTGTGCATTTTGATATGCCGACACATTGCCCTGAATGCGAATCGCGTATTGAACGTTTAGAGGGTGAAGCAGTAGCTCGTTGTACAGGCGGTTTAATTTGTCCTGCACAGCGCAAACAAGCGATCACGCATTTTGCTTCAAGACGCGCGATGGATATTGAGGGTTTGGGCGAAAAGTTAGTCGATCAATTAGTCGAAACTGATTTCTTACATGCGGTAGACGATATATACAAGCTAAACGTTGAGATATTGGTTGATTTAGAACGTATGGCGCAAAAATCTGCCCAGAACGTACTGGATGCTATTCATCAGAGCAAACAAACAACGCTGGCACGCTTTATTTATGCATTAGGTATACGTAATGTAGGCGAAGCAACCGCAAAAGACTTAAGCCATCATTTTGGAAGCTTAAAGCGCTTACTAGATGCGGATGTAGATGCATTATTAGAAGTACAGGATGTGGGGCCTATTGTTGCTAAATCTATACGACAGTTTTTTGGTGAGCCACATAATATTCAAGTCATTGAATCTACTGTTAAACTTGGTGTCAATTGGCCGGAGCATGAAGGGCGGCAACAAGTGTACGGTGTGCTACAAAACAAGACACTTGTATTAACAGGCTCGTTGCCAACATTATCACGTAATGCAGCAAAAGCTTTGATTGAATCCGCAGGTGGCAAAGTGAGTGGCAGCGTTTCTAAAAAAACTGATTTTGTTGTGGCAGGTAGTGATGCCGGCAACAAACTAGAAAAAGCAAGAACACTAGGCTTAACAATAGTAGATGAAGCAGGGCTTCAAGCACTATTAATACAAAATATAGAAGTTATTGATACTATATAAAATATATTTAACTATTGGATTAAAATGAATAAAGAATTTACATTAAAAATACTATTTATACCATTGTTTTTATGCGTACTTAATGCAAATGCAGGAACAGACTCTGATCAAATTAATGCCTGTAACCAAGCCATAAATAAAACAGATGCAGCCGCGGCAATAAAACTTGCAAATGAAATACTTGAATCAGATAAGATAAGCTATGGCGCTTTGTTGTGCAAAGGGCGAGCACTGGGTCTGCAAGGAAAGTACGACGAAGCGCTAACTTTGCACAGAAACGCTACTAAAAATGCTAATTCAAGCTTCGATAAAATTATCGCCTATATGCTGACGGGTAATTTACATAAAAACAATCAAAAAATAGACGCTGCCATTGCCAGTTATCAGCAGGGATTAATGCTTTGCGAATCTGAAAACAACCAACAATATTCGCGTATCAGTCACAATTTGATAGGTGACGCATATATTCAACGAAAACAACTAAATGACGCTGTTAAAAGCTATTTGACAGGTGCTGATCTAGCGAATAATGATAACGAGCGTGCAGATAGCTATGAACGGGTAGCCGGTACCTATGAAAAACTAGCACAATATGACGCAGCTATTGAATATCAAGTGAAAACTGTTGTGATGCAGCAAAAAGCAGGTTCTTTAGATGCTTACGCCAATGCCAACCTAGTGTTAGGAAAAATGTTCTTTAAAGCAAAGGAATATAACCACGCTGAAAAAACATTTAAAAAATTAGAAAAATTCAGCATTGATAACGGTGGTGCGTATTATGAAGCGAAAGCTAATTTGTATTTAGCTGAAACAAAAGCAGCGAGAAACGACCATGAGACAGCAAAAAATTTGATTGCTCATGCCCGTAGCCTATCAAAAAAAATAGGCGCTACTGATTTGATGAATGAAATTGATAGGGTAGAAAAAAAGTTGATACACTAGTTACTAGTGTAAGGTTTACCTATTAGTTTCGACTAAATAAGTGTAACAAATAAATTTATTTAAGGTCTTCGATGATTATTACCAATAAAGCATCACAAAACCCAGCTAACATTCAGCCTTCAGAAATCACGTCACGTGACGTTTTTGAAAACAGGCGAAGCTTTATAAAAACTGCGGGCACAGGCCTAATCGCTGGCACAGCACTATTAAGCTTAAAAGCAAAAGCAGGGCAAATAATTAATAGCGAAACGAAAGGCAAAGGTGATTTAATTGGTCGTGCCAATGCTAAAAAAGCTACATCCACTAACAACGCTAAAATTTACAATCCCCGCCAAAAGATCAAAGGTTATAAAAAAACAGCTTACGGCAAAGGTCTGAAACCTAATAAATATAAAGATGTAACAACTTATAATAATTATTATGAGTTTGGTACAGGAAAATCAGACCCAGTAGTACAAGCAAGGTTATTTCAACCACGACCGTGGACAATCAGCATTGAAGGACATGTAAAAAAAGCTAAAACCATCAACATTGAAGAGCTCATGAAATTAACAACACTTGAAGAACGTGTGTATCGTATGCGCTGTGTTGAGGCTTGGTCTATGGTGATTCCTTGGTTAGGCTTGCCGCTCGCTAGTTTAATAAAATGGGCTGAGCCCACAGGCAATGCCAAATACGTTGAATTTATTACTGCTAACGACCGTGCCACCATGCCGGGTGTTAGTTCTCCAATTTTAGATTGGCCTTATACTGAGGGCTTACGTATGGATGAAGCGACCAACCCATTAACACTGCTCGCTGTTGGCCTCTATGGTGAGTTGTTACCGAATCAGAATGGCGCACCTGTACGCTTAGTCGTACCTTGGAAGTATGGCTTTAAGGGTGGAAAGTCTATTGTAAAAATTCGCTTTGTCGAGAAAATGCCTATTTCAACATGGATGCGAGCCGCAGCTAGTGAATACGGCTTCTATGCCAATGTAAACCCACGTGTACCACACCCACGCTGGTCTCAATCATCCGAAAGGCCTGTTGGCCGTGGTTTATTTGCTGGCCGCATTAAAACCAAAATGTTTAATGGCTATGAGGATCAAGTAGGGCAGATGTACGCTGGTTTAGACTTAAAAAAGAACTTTTAACGTTTGCGCATGACAAAACAAAAACTCTTTTATATAAAAATTGTCATATGGATGTTGGCTTTATTGCCATTAGCCAGACTATTTTGGTTAGGATTTAATGATGGCCTAACTGCTAACCCCGTAGAGTTTGTTGAACGTTCTACAGGTACTTGGGGGTTAATTTTTTTACTCATCACATTAAGCATGACGCCCATTAGGTTGTTGACGGGTGTGGTCTGGCAAGTGCAATTAAGGCGAATGTTAGGCCTTTGGATGTTCTTTTATGCATGCCTACACATTACAACCTATGTCTGGCTTGATTACTCTTTCCTTTGGGGGGAAATCTTTAATGACATTATTGAACATCCCTATGTCATTGTTGGCTTTTCCGCTTTTATGTTAACGATTCCATTAGCGGCAACTTCAAATAAGGCGATGATGCGGCGGCTAAAATCAAACTGGAAAAAGTTACATCAATTAGTGTATGTTATCGCTACTTTAGGTGTGTTACATTTTTGGTGGCTAGTAAAAAAAGATGTTACAGAGCCTTTTTATTACGCTTCTGTATTAGCTTTCTTATTAGGTATTAGAGTGTATTTTAAATATAAATCCAAAAAAAAGATTAATCAAAAAAGCAACTTAGTAGCAAAACTTAGTGCATAATTTTAATTATATTAAGGAAAAATAAAATGTCAGTAATTAACACAGCAAGCAATTTTTATAGTTCAGTCGTTGGTATACTTGATAAATTTAATACTTGGTTACCGCAGTTAGTACTGCGACTGATTTTAGCGTGGGAATTTGGTGAAGCTGGGCTTGCAAAATTCAATGGTGAAAATTGGTTTGCAAACATATCATTCCCATTCCCATTTAATTTGGTGTCAGCTGATTTTAGCTGGGCAATGGCTACTTACTTTGAAATAATAGGCGCTTTTGCACTTGTTATTGGTTTGGCTACTCGTTTCTTTTCTTTATCTTTGATTATTCTCACCATTGTTGCCATTGCTACAGTGCATTGGCCAGAAAGTTGGGGCACTTTAGCTGAACTATGGAAAGGCTATGCGATTAGCGACAAAGGCTTTGGTAATTACAAACTGCCATTAATCTTACTCATTATGTTATTGCCATTACTATTTGGTGGTGCTGGCAAGTTTAGTTTAGATCATTTATTAAAATCTAACGCTAAATAAGGCTGGTTTTTAGTGTTAAAAAAATGGCTAACCATTTGGTTAGCCATTTTTATTTAATACTAATGCCTTAATTAGAATACATATTGGTAACCAGCTGTCACTGTCCAGTCTGTTTCAAGTTGCACGCCATCAAGATCTTGATAAATAGGCGCACCAACTTCCAACCCCAAACGATGACCAGTATGATTTTGCCAACTAATGCCAGCAGAAAGATCCCACTGTTCTTTACCCTGATTATCAGGATCAGCTGTTTGTACTGGTGCAGTCACTTTCGGATCGGATCCATCAATGTTGTCAACGTTTATATAAGTTAAGCGCAAAGTAGAGCTGAAACCATGCCCCCAGAAATACCCACCCCAACCAGAAACTTTATGCTCATCACCCAATGTGTAATTTTCATCATTTTCACCTGTTCTAATCGTGGCTGCATATTGTGCCCCCCAATTCCACCTACCGATTATTGACTGATAAGTAACACCTGGAAGCAAATCGTATGTGCCTGAACCTAGTTGCATAGGATAGGGCAAGCGCAACTCAGGACGAGCCCCCATAGGCGTCAGCACGCGATCTTTTTCTGTAATAGAGCCTGTAGGTAAGCTAATACCTATACTGAGATGTACCTTATGTCTGCCATTGTCATAAATATTCAGTAAGCCTGATACTTTCGTATCACCAAAACCACTAGACTTCGTCTTGAATGTCCCAAGTCTTGTGGTTCCTGCACCACCCATAAAAGTAACATGGTCCATTTCCTTCTCAATGTAATTGACCATTAGCATCAACGTTACATGATCTGTCGGCGCATACATTGCGCCGAACATGTGCATTTCCATCGTCATTTTAGTTGGCACAACACGTAGTGTAGGCGGCTGTCCTAGCGTGCCAGCCAAACGGTTAGGGATAGTAGTAGCAATTTCTTCAGGGGATAGGTCTTTAGTGCCAGAACGGTTGCCATCCATTTCCATGTTCATATAGCGGTATGAAAACATCACACCATTTTTTTCATGGTCATGCTCACCCATAATACCAATAGGTGCGCTTGTTTCAGGGTGTTTGTGTTCGGCAACCACTGAAGTAGATGCAAAAATTAGAGCGCCAATAATCGCGGGCGCGAAGCGTTGTTGTTTCATAACTTCCTCACTTAACAATATAGTTTAATCCACGGTATTTAATACACATAGAGGCATTAATAACGATAGAAATAGGTGTTTTACGCTGAGAGGAAGTAGGGTGGTGCTCTTATGGATTGTTGCTTTTGAAGGACGCTAACTGGCAGTGAAAGGTTGATTGTGACGTACTTATTTTCAGTAAATTCAAAAGCATTCGCTAATACGGGGACATCAAAATCAAGGCTATCTTGCTCGACAATTGAGCATAGCGGACATTGGCTGCCTGTGTTAGCAGGCGGCGCTTGCTTTGAATCGTTATCATCATTGGCACCGATGTTTAAATTGATTAAAACAACACCATTTGATGTACATAACGATGCGAAAAAACCAGACTGATCATTTGGGTTGACATTATTAGCGTGCGCCAACGGCATCATCATTTTTGCCAAAATGACAACGACAGCTAAATAAAAACTGAGAAAGTGTATTCTTTTATGACGAAATTTTGCTAACACAATGTTGGATCAATCAAATGAGATGAATGAAATAATAGCATTAATTGTTAAACGGCTTCATCTTTACTACGCTTTTTTAAGACAACAAAAAGCGTTGTTGCGCCAATGAAGAGCATTAAAAAAGGCCCGAACCATAGCAGTGCCGTACTCGCATTGACTGGCGGCCGAAAACGGACAAAGTCACCGTAACGTTCTACTAAATAATCAACAACTTCATCATCTGACTTGCCTGCATGCATGAGTTTGCGAATTTCATTACGCAAATCTTGTGCGAGTGGGGCATCAGACTCAGCTAAAGTGCTGTTTTGACATACAAGACAACGCAACTCCTTGGAAAGTGACTTTAATCTTACTTCAACAGCTTCATCAGTAGCGGTATTGGCTGCAAATGCAGGTAAGCTAAATATAACTAATAGTATTAACAATAAATGGCGCATTAACTTCATTGCTCAAGTTCCTTGAGTAAAGGCAATATCTTATCGCGTAGCAAAGCTGGCGTAATGGGTCCAATTTGCTTATAACGAATAATACCTGCCTTATCTATAATATAGGTTTCGGGTACGCCATACACGCCATAATCAATGCCGATACTGCCATCTTTATCCATTGCAGTTGTAATATAAGGATTGCCCATGTCTTTTAATACAGCAAGTGCATCCGCGGCTTCATCTTTGTATGCCAGGCCATACAACGGTATGTCATGCGCAAGCATTTCAACCAGTAATGGATGCTCCACTCGACAAGCAGCACACCATGATGCCCAAGCATTTAACAACCACACTTTACCTTTCATATCAGCAGTAGAAAAAGTTTTAGTTGCATCACCTAGTGTTGGCGCTTCAAATGTAGGCGCTGGCTTGCCGATTAAAGGAGATGGCACCTCACGCGGATTTAAAAATAGACCTTTGCCTAAAAATCCCACAATGACGATAAAGAGTAATAATGGCAATATTAGTTTGAACTTCATGCAGCGGCTTCCTTCGTTTTAGTATTTTTCTTTTTTAAGCGATAGCGTTTATCAACCATCGTCAAAATGCCACCGAGTGCCATCAAAATTGAACCAACCCAAATCCACTGCACAAAAGGTTTAATATAAACACGTATACTCCATCCGCCCGTTTCTAATTCCTCACCGAGTGACACATAGATATCACGTACGACATTAATAGAAACAGATGCTTCCGTCATGACAGCACGTTGCACTGGGTAGAAACGTTTTTCAGGGGTTAAAAAGGCGACTTTTTTTCCATCTTTAGTCACATGAAACTGTCCCTGTTTAGCAACATAATTTGGCCCTCTGATCGGTAATATCCCATCAAATTTAAAATCGTAACCATACAGGTGCTTTGTTTCACCTTTCTGCATAGTAATGTCTTTTTCAGACTCGTAACCATTGACCATGGTGACGCCTATTACAAATACGGCAAGACCAAAATGCGCCAGCAACATACCACTATAAGCAGGGCCAAAAGACTTAAGTTTTTGTCTTAGCGTGCCACTAGGAATAGCTTTCAAACGTATTTTGACTGAAACAAACAATGAACTCATGACCCAAAAAGCCATGAGCAAACCAACAAAAATCATGGGAGTTAGTTTGCCCATAACACTCGGCACTAACAATGCGCTGATGATGCTAATAACAAATGCCCAGGTGAGCTTACTTGTAAGCTCCGGTATTGTCGCTTTCTTCCAGCGTGCAATTGGTCCAATACCCATCAAAAAGATACCAGGTGCCATAATTGCAGTAAAAACAGCATCAAAGTAGGGTGGACCTACAGATATTTTCCCTAGCCCCATAGCGTCAATCAAAAGGGGGTACAGTGTTCCTAAAAGCACCGAGCCTGTTGCCGTAAACAACACAACATTGTTGCTAAGTAATAATGATTCACGCGAAACTAAGTCAAACTTTTCACCTAGCCCAACGGTAGGGGCGCGTAATGCAAATAAAGTGAGCGCACCACCAATCACCACGACTAAGAAAATTAAGATAAATAAACCGCGGCTAGGGTCGGTCGCAAAGGCATGTACTGACGTTAATACACCTGAACGCACTAAGAATGTACCGAGCAAACTTAAAGAAAAAGCACAGATAGCAAGTAATACTGTCCAAGCCTTAAAAGCATCACGTTTTTCTGTAACGGCTAGTGAATGAATTAAAGCAGTCCCTATTAACCAAGGCATAAAGGATGCGTTTTCAACCGCATCCCAAAACCACCAACCACCCCATCCTAATTCGTAATATGCCCAGCGGCTACCTAATGCAATGCCAAGCGTTAAAAATACCCATGCTGCTGTTGTCCATGGACGTGTCCAACGTGCCCACGTCACATCGAGCTTACCATCCAATAGTGCGGCAATAGCAAAGGCGAAGGCGACAGAAAAACCAACATA
>VAPL010635344.1_pt1 | contig 11026 bp, 11 predicted proteins | sample 3395061 | NCBI WGS metagenome assembly VAPL01 (sample SAMN08290444, study PRJNA428436) | hydrothermal vent metagenome | isolation source: Deep-sea hydrothermal vent chimney 2 | place: Pacific Ocean: Juan De Fuca Ridge | depth 2182 m m
ATGCATCTGTAATTCACCCCTTGTTCGTTTAAAAATGCATCCGCATTATCACCCTGCAACATGGCAAAAGTGGCGAGCATACCGGCTTCAAGGCAGGTATTACCCACGACGGTGACGGATCTGGGTGCGTTGGGTGTGGGCCAGCCTGTTTTTGGATCGAGGATATGACTGTAACGGATGCCATCTTTAATCAGAAATCGTCGTGCATCCCCACTGGTAGTAATTGCACCTTTGGTTAGCTCAATGTTTCCTACATTATTCTTACCAGTTGCAGTGGGGTCATCAATTGCGATATGCCAACATTGTCCGTTTGACCGGCGGCCAGTGATGTACAGGTCACCGCCGAAATTTATCAACAGGCTTGCAGGTGTGTGTTGTATAAGTAATAGCGCGGTTCGATCAACGGCATATTCTTTGCCGACACCGCCCAGGTCGATTTCCATATTTTTAGGGAGCGTCACGTAGGGGGATTGCCAAGTTACTTTTTCCCAGCCGACGTTAGAAATAATCACGTTAACTTCTTTTTTGGAAGGAAGATTGTTGCTTCCGTCAAACTTCCATACTTGTCTTAACACGCCCGAAGTGATATCAAATTTACCGTCACTTAGTTGGTAACATTGATCGGCATAGTCGAGGAGTTTAGCGGTTTCTTCATCCAGCTTAATGGGCTTCCCCTGGCTGTTGTTGATTTGATAAATAATATTATCGTTACGATAACGGCTGAATTTTTGTTCTATTCTTTTTGCTTCTTGCTGCGCCAGATTGAGCAGCTTATTCGCCAGTAAAGTATCGTCGAGGTCCATAAGAATTTCGCATGGGCTGGCCATTGCCTCAAATGTGCCGGCCCAATGGCCCTCTTTTCTGACGAGTGATGTATCCATAGGCGTATTATAGATTTAATTTCATCGCAAGGGCGCAAAAAATTTATTAAATAGAAACTTTTGTGATCTTTGCGTCTTTGCGATGAATATTGTCATTTTCGCAGACATAAAAAATCCTCCCCTCTACAATCGAAGGGGAGGATCAATATTAATAAACTGGGCGTTGCCTATTGGTTTAGCAGGTCTTTTATCTTACCCTCAAGTTTGTCCTGGTCTTTTTTGCGAAAGCCGACATGTGTTGCTTGAATGTGGCCTAATCGATCAATGAGATAACTCGTCGGCATGCCGGCTAACTTATATGACTGGGCGAGTTGTCCACCTGGATCGTACGCAATAGTGAAATCAGCTGGGGGACGTTTCAGAAATTTATCGATAACATCGCGCGTTTTGTCTAAATTCACCGCGACAATTTTAAGTCCATCATCTTTATATTTATTTTGCATTTCGTTCATCCAGGGGAACGACTTGCGACAAGGGATGCACCAGGATGCCCAAAAATCGAGATAAATTACTTGGCCCTTTAATTCGGATAAATCAATCATGCCTTTGGCCGTGGGGATTTTGAATGTGGGCGCTACCTCCAATGCGGATGCAGCGTTTGCCAGGCAAAATAAGGCCATGAAAATAACCAGTTTTATACACTTGGACATAATAACCCCTATATAAATCAATTGATTAAAAATAATTCGTTGTTGCCAATTCAAATCCACAGTTTGATAGAATTGTGAAGACTTGATGCCACTCATTATGTCTTAATCGAATCTTAATATAGATAGCACAAATAAAAGGTGAGCTAATTCGCAATTATTATATCTAATTGAAAAAATGATAATAATATGTATAAAGCATATTTAAAGGGGTCAAAGCCCTTTAAAAAATACCGTTTGCTGTTAGGCTAAGTGGTAAGTTGCGATAGAGCAGGGGATATTATGCCACGTAAGCCACGGTTTTTCTTACCCGATGTGCCGGTTCACATTGTCCAACGGGGCCATAGCCGGGAGCCGGTATTTTTTGAAGACGGTGATTATCAAGCCTACCTGGGGTGGATGAAGGAGGCGGCAGAACGCTATGACTGCGCCATTCATGCGTATGTGTTAATGACCAATCATATTCATATATTGTCAACCCCGAACGACAAAGAGGGTATCAGCAGAATGATGCAGTATGTTGGCAGGCGCTATGTGCCCTATATCAACCTCAGTTATGGAACGAGCGGGAGTATATGGGAAGGAAGGTATAAAGCATCTCTGATCAGTGATGAACAATATCTACTCATCTGTATGCGCTACATAGAACTAAATCCTGTTAGAGCAAAGATGATGAATTCACCAGGTCACTACCGCTGGAGCAGCTATCGGTATAATGCGCAAGGAAAGAATGAGTGTATCGTGACTGAGCATCCCATCTATACGGATTTAGGCAAGACAAAAACCGCCCGCTGTGCGAACTACAAAGATTTATTCAAGGCTCATATTGATTCTGAAGAATTAAAATCCATTCGCGCCGCGTGGCAAACGGGTACTCCTTTAGGGAATGATCATTTCAGAGAAAAGATAGAACGGAAACTCAAAACCAAGATTGGTCAGGCACGACGTGGAAGGCCGGATGGCTCTCTTAAAGGGCTTTGACCCCTTTAATTAACCGTAAAAAAACGAATAAGTGTCGATGATAATGGCTTCATAGGCGCTCACCCGAGCGAATTTCAGGAAGCATTTCAGGTGCTGGGCGTCGTTTAATTTAGTTAAATCGAGGTTTAAAAATCGAAGTTAAATATTTCTGTGAGAATAACAAATGTAAACCCACTGACTAACATAATTGAGCCGAAAAAAAGCGTCGAATAACATAAAATGATATCGAACAGAGACGCATTACCACGAAAATCATACCCTCCCGTTATGTTACGTATGCGCTCATTGCGCTGACTGAAACCCTTGCGAATAATGCACCACATATAGCGTCCAGATCGGTTAATCTCACCCTGTATCCCGATGCCATCAGTAAGATTGGCATGATCGGGAAACATAGGATCGTATTTCCGTGTCAATCGAAAATACATAACAGGGAGCAAAATTATGGTCACAAATCCACAAATGCCGCCGCTGACAAGTAAAATTGTAAGGAATTCTTTCATGTCAGGCAAAAGCCTTCACTTTCTCATTAGATTTTAGAGTGCACTTAGCGCACTCTCAGACAAAAGTTGTTTTTTCCGTTCAGGAGGCATCGCTGCCTCGTAAGCTGATATCTGTTCATAGAGCGATTTACCAATCTCACGGCCGAATTTTGCTCCTGTCAATGCACTGACTCCACCGACCACAGTAAGAATAATCAGTCCTGGGCCAAAAAAAGCGGTTATAGCACCGGCAAACGCGATACCCCCAATCAACGCCGCATACTCTTCATACGCCACCTTCTCCGCATTCTCTCCCGCATCGCGGGCATCCTGCACTTTTTGTCCTGCTAATCCAGCGTCGATGATAATGGCTCCATAGGCACTCACTCTGGCGATTTTCAAAAAGCGTTGCAGGCGTTGAACATCCTTTGAGCCGGTCAGGTTGATGCTGTGTTGGCGGCTGCGCAGCACGCGCATGCCTTGTTTCGGATCTCTCAGCACCCGCGACTTGTTGGCCATGCTATCCAGTTCGCTTTTGAAGGTGTTGTTTAGTTTGTCATATGCTGGTTGCACTTTCTCTATATTGATCTTGTTGCGCTGTTTCTTGGGTGTGTTTTTCCACTGCATCAGGCTGTCACTATACCCCTGCAACGCCTGAATATACGCGTTACCTCGGGTTCGGGACGCACCCAGCAGGCCCCCGGCAAAGGCCTTGAGGGTATCATCGTTGGCGGGCAGGGATTCCATGATTTCACTCATGGCGAGAATTTCATCACCGCTGTGTTGCTTCAGTAGTGCACGCAGGGCGGTGTTTTGTTCCGGGCCGAGTTGCGGGGCGGTGTCGTATCTCTGGGCGCCGATGCACAGTTGTTGTTCCAGGTCATTGGGGATCGCGATTATTTCGTTGGAGAATATCGGCTGGTTGGGACGGCGAAGATTATACCTTGCGAGAATGTGGCATGCGGCATCCAATTGCGCGTCTTTCACTTCGGGACAATATGAGGTGATGAAACCAGACATTGCTTCGGATTGATCAATGAAATTCAGTGTGGGCATGAGGCGTTCTCCTTAACGGGGGGGTTAACAGGAATTCAATGGATGCGGTTGCTGTCTGATGACAAAAGTAAAAAATAGACAATCCAAAAAATACCATACTATCATTGTCCTGTCATCACTGCTGGTAAGCACGGCAGGTTTAGGTTTAGTTAGCACCTCCCGAACTGATAATTTAAGTAATCGAAAACCCTTTGAAAGTTAATTTTGTCTGAGAATAGGTCATTATGAAACACCTCTTTTAGTACATTTTTTTTCAATTCCTTAAATTCATATTCATCTAAATAAGCAGGGCATAGAAGGCAAGCATCTGAAAAATAAACGTAATATTGCAACGAAAGACCGAACCTTAAGCCTTCAGTTAGTTAGGGTGTTTCTTAAATTCATTTTCATAATAATAGCGCATACTATCGCAGTATAAGAATGTCAATAGCAGGGCTACCCCATTAGACCGAACTCGCGCCATTTCAAATAAACTTCAAACAGCTTAGGGTACGACACTCGAATCGATATAAATAGAGTTCAAAAACCTTCAGTTTTCAACAATAGGCCACATCAACAAACCTCTCTATACTGAATTCATCAATAATAAAATTACCGATAACTGAGGTTAATGATGAATATTCCAAATTGTGCTGTACCTTTGATGGCCATGGCGTTATGTATGCCCATCCATAGTGCCGCTCAAGTCAACACAGAAAGACTTGACCAAAATCAATTACTATAAAGTGGTCATTTCAATATGATGATCAAGATCGCCTAAGTAAGGTCATAAACCCCGCAAACAAAACTATTCGTTTTCAATACACCACCAATAAACGGGGCGCTGTCTCCCGGATAACACGGCATTATCCAGATGGCACTCGCGATAAACAAAGCTTTGACAACTTCGGTAGACATGCCCCTAAGAGAAAGCACGTATTGGGTGCGTCCATAGAGATGGGCGTTAGTCATGCTTGAGCCGTTTGCCAGGAAACCGGCATATGCGGTTCTTAGGGAACTTGGCGGCGGTGACGCCGCCCGGTTACCCGGTGGAGTAAAAAAATTGTAAATACCTAACCTTCCAACTGATAATTTATATAAATTTCTTTCTCTATTTGGCGTATTAGTAATGATTGTAAGTGGTGTGCTTATATTGACAAAAGCTGATCGTTCGCAAGAACTCATGAGAGAATTAAATGAAAGTGCAGCCATCGTTAAAACTCTAGAAGAAGTAGCCAACTTAAAAGGTAATCAGTTAAATATTAAGGAAATAGTTATAAATCTAGCTAAAATGACCTCTGAAACAGAAGAATTAAAATTAATATTAAAATAAAAAAACACCAATATATTTTTTGCTATGCTATTTTTCGTTATTGGATTTCTTATAAGCGGTTTAGGCTTTAAGCTTTGGTATACCAAAGTTCAAAAATATCACGATGTAATATTAAAACATGAAGCTTCTAAAGTTAAAAACTCTTAACAAGCTTCAAAGTCGTTCGCTGTGTTCACTGGAATAAAACTGGGGACACCGTGACTTAATGACTTTACGATTTTCAGAATTGTGATGCCGCATTAAATATGGTTAAGTCATTAAATCATCGGTGTTCCTACTTACTGGTGTTATAATTCATCGGGTTTTTGAACCAACTTAAGCTATTGAAAAGAAATAGAAATATGTTAAAAAAGTTCATGTTTTTGGCCTTAAACGGCCCATTTTGATACTAAAAAGAGGTGTTTAACAAAATTTTACAAGGGTACAGAGAGCGATGACTCCAGTCGAGTGTGGGTGTCATCGCACGAGTATCTCTTCTATTTATTTTATTATGCCTACCTTCTACGCCCAGGGCGTAAAGGCAAATGTGGTCTTCTTCGACGCCAAACCCGCTTCCAAAATTGCCTGGACTAAAAAACTCTGGATCTATGACTTTCGCACCAATGTTCACATGACGCTGAAAACAAAGCGTTTGATAAAAAGTGATTTCAACGAGTTTATTGAACTTTAATAAGGCGGAAGATAGAAGTAAAAGATGGGAATCTAAAAAGAACGAGCGCTGGAAATTATTCAAGTACGAGTAAGTTGATTGCAAGCGATAAAACAAATTTAGATATTTTTTGGCTCAAGGATGATTCTCTAGAAGATGCCGATAGTCTACCAGCACCAGCGATTCTTGCTGGTGAAATCGTTGAGTAACTCGAAGCTGCATTAGTCGAGTTTAGATCGGTAGAGGAAATGCTTGGTGAAACGAGCAAAATGGATTAAAGACTTCTTTTAGCTACCGTTGTGCTGCCTTATTTGATCATAATTTGTTAGTAATCATTAGAGATAAATATTGTTATTTATTCTATAGTTATGAGATTAGCTTGGTGTTTTGTAAAAGCAAGTGGTTTTATTTTGATCAGTGATAATTAAACCTAACACATCAGTTGAACCGTGGCGAGAGCGTCTAAGGTACCGAATCTAAAGGACTTTTCAAAATGTTTTGAAAAGTCCTTTAGATTCGGTGTAATAGTGCATGGATGCACGTAGTTAGAGCAACGCAGGAGCAGTTGCCGAGTAGGTTCAACTGATGTGTTAGGTTAAGGCGGCGGTTTATTATTTTGGGCGCGAGTATTTTCATTAAAACTCTTTTCATAAAAAAAAGGGCCAGGGCATTTTTATGCCTATTATTGGTTTTCTGGCTGGCTGGTTGCACCCGCCCAGAAACAGATGTGTTGCGTTTTGGTTTGTCCAGTTCACCGGTGACCCTGGATCCGCGTTTTGCCACAGACGCGACCTCGTCGCGTATAAATCGATTAATATATCGTCGTTTAGTTGAGTTTGATGGCTCCTTTGCACCCATCCCGTCACTCGCAGATTGGCAGCGTATCACGGCACGACATTATCGCTTGACGTTAAAAAAACAAGGCCGTGATTTCCATCATGGAGTACGGTTAAACGCGGTTGATGTGAAAGCGACATATGACTATATTCTAGATAAAAAAAATGCATCACCACACCGGGCAACACTCGCACTCATTGATCGTATAGAAACCCCGGACAATGACACAGTCGATTTCTTCTTAAATAGAGCGGACCCGCTTTTTCCTGGTTATTTGGTGATAGGGATATTACCGGCGAAACTAATGCAGCTGGATCATAAATTTAATCGTCAACCTATCGGTTCCGGACCGTTTGAATTTAAACAATGGCCGGAAGACAGCAGGGTAATGTTGACGCGCCTGAGTGACAAACAGGACATTGAATTTATTCGCATACCCAATCCGACAGTGCGTGTATTAAAGTTAATGCGCAATGAATTGGACATGATGCAAAATGATTTACCGCCAGAACTGGTGACTTATCTAGCAAAGCGTGACGATATCAATATTATAAGAGCAAAGGGATCCAATTTCACTTATCTCGGTTTTAATATGCGTGACCCATTAGTGGGTAATCATGCTATACGTGAAGCGATTGCCTACGCGCTGGATCGGCAGTCGATCATAAAATATGTGATGGGTGGTGCAGCGCGTCGTGCAAGTGCGATGTTAATTCCCGATCATTGGGCAGGTAACCGGGACTTGGCGCTGTTTGAATATAATGCTGAAAAGGCAAAAGCGTTGCTGGCAGAAGCCGGTTACGGTAAAAGTAATCCGGCCGAAATTGTTTATAAAACATCAAGTGATCCTTTTCGTATTCGTCTCGCCACGGTTATTCAAAGTCAATTGGCCGAAGTGGGTATAAAGGTAGAGATACGAAGTTATGATTGGGGAACCTTTTATGGCGATATTAAATCCGGGCAATTTCAAATGTACAGTTTGTCCTGGATAGGCATTAAAACGCCGGATATTTTTCAGTATGTGTTTCACAGTGAATTCGCGCCACCGAATGGCGCAAATCGAGGGCGTTATTCAAACCCTGTCGCCGATAAATTAATAAAAGTGGCGCAGCAAGCCGAAAATCGCGATGCAATGGCGGCATCGTATAAAGTGCTGCAATCACATTTGTTGGAAACACTGCCGTATGTGCCATTGTGGTACGAAGATCATGTGTTTGTATCCCGTCGTAATATTGAAGGATACACTGTCGCGATTGATGGTAACTATGATGGGCTTATTAATGTTCGACGACGATCTCACTAAAGAAAAAATAGAGAATGCAAAAGGGACATGTCATATTGATTAAAATTGATATTTCTAAACAAACACTGGTTTACACCGACAAAGACAATGCTGCCCGAGTTTATTCCGTTTCGACGGCCAAGAATGGGCCAGGTGAGAAAATGAATAGCGAGTGTACTCCAACAGGGGAACATATTATTCGGGCAAAAATTGGCGCTGGCTGTGGTGTAAATACGGTGTTTATCGGACGTCGACCTAGCGGGGAAATCTATACGCTGGCATTACGCGAGCAGTTTCCAAATCGTGACTGGATTTTAACGCGCATACTCTGGTTATCTGGGCAGGAACCAGGAAAAAATCGATTGGGTGAGGTTGATACTATGCGGCGTTATATCTATATTCATGGATGCCCGGATGAAGATGTCATGGGTGTGCCGAATTCACACGGTTGTGTCAAAATGAAAAATGTCGATTTAATTGAATTGTTTGATATAGTGCCGATAGGCACTAAAGTACTGATAGCAGAGTAAAGGCAGTGATAACAAAGTAATGATGACAGAGATATGTTAAAGGTACTGGTTTCACGATTATTAAGTACACTGGTTGTTATATTCGGTGTTGCGACTATTGTATTTTTTTTAATACATCTTGTGCCCGGCGATCCTGTCGAAGTGATGTTGGGCGAATCTGCACAACAGGCGGATAGAGAAGCATTACGTTCTGCCTTAGGGTTGGATCAGCCAATCCATATTCAGTTTTTGAACTACCTTAATGGTTTGTTACATTTTGATCTTGGTAATTCATTGCATTCAAAGCGACCAATAAGCGAGGAATTGCTTGAGCGTATACCCGCGACCGTTGAGCTTGCCGTTACATCGCTGTTGGTTGCAATAATGATTGCATTTCCATTGGGCGTGATGGCCGCAGTTCGAAAGAGTACCCTTTGGGATAGCACGGCCATGACAATATCTTTATTGGGTGTGTCGATTCCAAATTTTGTGATGGGGCCCCTGTTAATATTGATTTTTTCTGTTCAATTAGGTTGGTTTCCAGTCAGTGGAAGGGAAGGGGTGGGCACGCTGATATTGCCTGCCATTACATTGGGCACTGCCTTGGCGGCGATATTATCTCGTATGGTGCGTTCAACACTATTAGAAGTATTGAATGAAGATTTTGTACGTACTGCGAGAGCCAAAGGATTATCTGAAACGACGGTTATCTGGAAACACGCATTAAAGAATGCAATGTTGCCCATCATTACGTTACTGGGGTTGCAGTTGGGTGTATTACTGGCTGGCAGCATTATTACCGAAATTGTTTTTTCTTGGCCGGGCATCGGTCAGCTTACGATAGAGTCGATCAAGCGACGCGATTACCCTGTTGTGCAGGCATGTGTGTTATTAATCAGTTTGACTTATGTTGTAGTTAATATGCTGACGGATCTGGCTTATTCGTGGCTCGATCCAAGAATTCGGGTGGAGAATAAATAATGCAATTCTTTACTTCAAACCGGACTTGGCTGCCAATGAGTATATTGGTTTTATGGTGTTTTCTGGCGGTGTTTGGCACGTGGTTCTCGTTAAACCCAAACCATATTGAACTCAATAAAATACTGGCATCACCGGCTGAAGGCGGGGCATTGCTTGGCTACGATGACCTTGGACGCTCAATTTGGGATCGCCTGGTTGTCGGTGCTCGCACTTCTTTTTTTGTCGCATTCTGGGTTGTGAGTATCAGTGTTGTGATGGGCACACTGATTGGTGTAGCGAGTGCCTATCTCGGTGGGGTTTGGGACATTGTTATTGTCCGGGTGATGGATATTTTCCTGGCTTTCCCCGGCATTTTGCTCGCGATTGCATTGGCGGGTATTCTAGGGCCTGGAATAAGCAATGTCGTCATTGCATTGAGCGTTGTCGGGTGGGTCGGTTATGCGCGCTTATCGCGTGCGCAGGTGTTGAGTATAAAAAGTCGTGAACACGTACAAGCCGCGATAGCATTGGGTTCATCACCGATGTTTATTATTTTTAAACACCTTATTCCGTTAATAATGGCACCCTTGATTGTCGAAGCGACGTTTGGCATTGCGGGTGTTGTGATTGGTGAGGCGGGATTATCTTATTTGGGCTTGGGAGTGCAACCGCCTGCATCGTCGTGGGGCAGTATGATTCGTGATGGGGCGGACTATTTACTGGTTGCACCGCATATGGTGTTGGCGCCGGGTGTCGCACTGATGTTGATTGTTCTGGCAGTAAATTTACTCGGCGATCAATTACGAGATTACCTGGATGTGCGCAGCAACTAATAAAACAGGTTAACACTATACAGGTTATATGCAGGTTAATAGTATGTCCCTAGGGCCATTGATGGTTGATCTTGCAGGTATGCAGATCACAGCGGAAGAAAAAGAAATTCTCGCACATCCTTTAGTGGGTGGCGTAATTTTGTTTTCCCGAAACTTTGATTCTCCCGAACAACTCATCACGCTCACGCAACAAATACATGAAATTCGGCAGCCACGACTATTAATCTCGGTGGACCATGAAGGTGGACGGGTACAACGTTTTAAAAAAGGATTTTCAAAATTACCTGCGATGCGGTTATTAGGTGATGCCTATGATAATAACAAAAAGCATGCAAAACGGATGGCGGAAACGATAGGCTGGTTAATGTCAGCAGAATTACTTTGTGTTGGTGTTGATTTCAGTTTTGCGCCGATATTGGATATCGATAAAGGAATGAGTGGTGTCATCGGAGACCGGGCTTTTCATTCCGATCCTGAAATTATAGCTGATTTAACTCATTGCTTTATGCTGGGTATGAAAAAAGCGGGAATGGCTGCGACAGGTAAACATTTTCCCGGGCACGGGCACGTTGAAGCGGATTCACATGTGGCGATCCC
>VAPL010238431.1_pt1 | contig 11024 bp, 8 predicted proteins | sample 3395061 | NCBI WGS metagenome assembly VAPL01 (sample SAMN08290444, study PRJNA428436) | hydrothermal vent metagenome | isolation source: Deep-sea hydrothermal vent chimney 2 | place: Pacific Ocean: Juan De Fuca Ridge | depth 2182 m m
CCTCAAACTCACAGGGGTGGAGAACTTTGTCGAAACAGATACCGAATCCTACGACGCCGTCGTTTTGTCTGCTCTCCTCCATCACCTTTACGATTACGAATCCACCGTCCGCAAGATTTGCGGAAAGCTATCCTCCGGCGGATGCCTGTGGATTATTTTCGAACCTCTTCATCAGGAAATCACTTCCTCCCTGCGCTTCAGTCTACACAAAATTTTAGCCCGGGTGGATGAATTGATTTACAAGCTTGATATGCAATTGAGCAACGTTCCCCTGTTTGAAGAAGACTATGAATTGTCCGATTATCAACGCAGGTTCGGCGGCATCGACCCCAACGGCTTGATCGAGGTGTTGCGTGCCGAAGGCATGGAAATCATTGATACCGAAAAATACTGCGCCCGCCGGCATGGATTGTCCGCCTATTTCGCTAACCGTGTTCTCGGAACGCAAAACACGTTCAACTTGTTGGCAAAAAAAAGGTGATTTTTTGTCCGCGAAAGTTTAAACAATCTCCAGCTTTTCCAGGTTGGTAAGGACGGTCGAATGAATGAGGGCGTTGTCGCCGCTGGGGCTCAGTTTATTTCCCGCGACGTTGAGGTTGACCAACCCTGAAAGCGTACGCGAGTTGGCCAATGCATTGGCCCCTTCGTCGCCGATCATATTCAGGGTCAGCACCAGCTTCCGCAAGCTGGACAACGATTCAGACTCTGCGATGGCTTTGGCTCCCGCCGCATGAATCCAGTTTTCATTTTCCAGATACAGTCCTTCCAGTTGCGTCAAGCTAACCGATTGGGCAAGAGCAATGGCGCCCTTGTCGCCAATATTGTTGTTGTTCAACCGAAGATGTTTCAAACCTGAAAAGTGCGCGCTTTCCGCCAGAGCAACGGCTCCTTCTGGTCCTAGCTGATTTTCTCCAAGGTCCAGGTGTTCCATCATTTTCATATTGGTCGATTGCGCCAGCGCCCGAACCCCTTCCGCGCGAATGTCATTGTTGTTGAAATCCAGTATTTTAAGTCCGGTCACGAACACCGACTCGGCCAAAGAAATCGCGCTGTCGGCGGTCAGGGTGCTGTTGATGAGAGTCAATTCCTCAATCTCAGTAAAGCCGTCCGATTGAGCGAGCGCGTAGATGCCATCGTCCCCGACAGGATTGTTATTGAGGTGGAGCCGTTTGATTTTTGGGAACGGGTTGGACCGGGCCAGGGCTTCCATTCCGATGCAGGTGATTGAATTGTCCGACAAGTCGAGAGTTTCCACTTCTTCCAGGCGTGCGTGTTTGGCCAAAAGCTTGAGACCTTCGTCGCCCAGACAAGTGTCTCTGAGATTGAGACCACGGAGTTTCAGTTGCAAAGGGGCGGACCCAATCGACTTGATTCCAATCGGTTCGATTCGGTTGTACGAGAGATCAAGGTTCAGCACACCACTCAGGAAAGGGGCCGCGAATAAAACCTTTGCTCCCAGCATACCCATCTCGTTACTGGTCAGGTTGAGATTTTTCAGCTGGGAAAGATGAGTGGATTTGGAAAGGTAGAAAATTCCTTCATCGTCCAGATTGTTGTTGGCAAGTGACAACGTTTCCAGATTGGAAAAAATTTTCGAGTTGACCAGATGCTTCAACCCAGCGGAGGTCATACCCGTTTTATCCAGGTTCAAGGCTGTCAATCGGCTAAGAGGTTCGATGTTCGCCAGCGATTGAAATTCGTCCTCTTTTATTTTAATACAACGCAGGTCGAGGCTTTTTTTATCGGCGCTCAATTTATCCTGGACCAGTTCCCCCAGGTCAGGATTCTCCGTGTACTTCTCAAAATATCTCAGGAATTCCAGACTGTCGTCGATGTCTTTCGCGTCTGCCATGATCTCGTGCTTGGGTTATTGGAAGGCCCATTGTAGCACCCGCGTACCGCTGGACCCAATATTAACGTGCCACCAGCTTCGCTGGAGGAGATATTAAAGTACGATGGTGGTTTTCCGGGGCTGGTTGTATCCCTTTGGGGCATGAAGACAAGGGAAAGGATATCACAAGCGTAGCGAACGTTGCCCTCCTGCGTAGCAGGCTTTTCCCCTCCACTTAGTGGAGTCAGTTCATGCGGACGGAGACGGCTTTGGAAACTCCGCCTTCTTCCATGGTGATGCCGTAGAGGACATCGGCAAACGACATGGTTTTTTGGTTGTGGGTGATGATAATGAACTGAGTATTGAGGGACATTTCTTTCAACATTTCCTGAAATCGGACCACATTGGCTTCATCGAGGGGGGCGTCCACCTCATCGAGCAGGCAAAACGGGCTGGGCCGGACCTTGAAAACTGCAAATATCAAAGCAATGGCCGTCATCGATTTTTCTCCGCCGGACATCAGAGACAGGTTCTGCATGTTCTTTCCCAGCGGGTTGGCGGTTATTTCAATGCCGGATTCGAGCGGATTCGCTTCATCTGTCAGTGAAAGTGTCGCCTTACCTCCTTGAAACAAGCGCGCGAAGGTTTCCTGAAAATTTTGGTTCACCTGCTCGAACGTTTCGAGAAACCGCTGTTTGGTGGTGCGATTGATTTTCTCGATCGTGTTGTGGAGCATGTTGATGGATTCCAGCAAATCCTCCTGCTGTCTGTTCAGGAAAGAATACCGCTCATGGGTTTCCTGATAATCCGACAGGGCGGCAAGATTGACTTCGCCCATTTTGGCGACTTTTCCCTTGAGTTCGGCAACTCGCTCCTCGACCTCTTCGACATCAATGGTCTCATCGTAGGCCCGCATCATTTCTTCACGCGTGGCATTGAAGTCATCATAAGCTTTTTCTTCCAGATGCGTCGTTTGGATCTTCAGTTCTGAGCGTTTGAGCTCGACTTTGGAAATGGATTCGGTCAACTCCTGAACCTGTCTGGAAAGGCTTTTGGCTTCCTTTTCCATCAGGTCAAGCGATTCATCCTTTTCGTTCAGGGTTTCCTCTTCCTGAACCAGCTCTTCGCTCAAACCATCTTTTTCACGCGCCTGTTGCACGATCTGTTTTTCCAGGGACATAACTTCAACCTGAACTTCGACGACTCTGGCGGAATTATTTTTTTGCGTGTCCGCAAGTTTCTGGATTCTGTGGCGATGATTTTCCTGTTGCAGATCGAGTCGTTTTATTTCAGTGAGGGTGTTTTCGCGTTTGCCGATGAGAGAGGCAATTCGCACTTTAACGGTATTGATCTCCGCTGATTTCAATTCCAACTCTTCCCGCTTTTGTTGTAAGTCCCGGCGTGAAAGGATCGCCTGCTCCTCAAGCTTGATCCTTTCATTTTCTTCCAGAACGGTTTCCGCTTCGATTTTGTCGTGTTGTTCCGTCACCTCGAGAAGTTCGTTAGAGGCGTTGGTCTTTTCATCATCCAATGAGGATTTTTTTTGTTCCAGACGCTCGACCTCGTTTTGCAACTGTTCCATGTCTTTCTGTCTGCCACTGTTGACGATCTCTTTTTCGTGGACGCTTTTTGCAATACGGTCAAGATGGTCGTTGCGTTCTTTGAGGGTATTCTCTACTTGGTCGATGCCGTTTTCCGCCAATTGAGTTTGCTCCTTCAACTCGTCCACGGATATATTCAAGGTTTCAATTTCCCGGTTACGCGCCAGCAGTCCCGATGTATTTTTTTGCGCCGAACCACCGGTGACCAGACCCTGGCTATCGACCATCTCCCCGGTCAAGGTGACTGCGATACCCTGAAAATCCGCGTTCTCATGCATCTTGAAAGCCGTGTCGAGATCTTTCACCATCACCACGTTGCCAAGCAGGAGTTCGATGACCGGCCGGAACTCCTCCTTGCATTCGACGACGTCCACCACCTTGCCCATAACGGCAGGATTTTTGTGCATGTCAAATGCGGGGTGTAAAGCGGCCTTGGGCTGAATGGGAATGAATGACCCCCGCCCGGCTTGCTGGTCTTTCAAATAATCGATGGCTCCGATGGTGTCGGAATAGGAAGTGACGATGATGCTCTGAAGTTTTTCGCCCAGCACCGCTTCCACCGCCATCTCATATTCCTGGGGAGCTTTCAACACATCCACCAGAACTTCTCTTAGCCCGGGCAGGCGATTTCCATTGGCGCTGTCAGACATCAGGGATTTCACTCCTTCATGAAACCCTTCAAATTTACCGCGCAGTTCCTCAAGCGACGAAAGCAGGGAGGACTGCTTCAAAAACTTTTCTTTCAAGACAGTAGAAGCATCTGTTTTTTCCCGCAACTGCTCTTTAAGTTCCCGGGTTTCCTGTTCCAGAACTCCCTTCTGCTCTTTCAATGAAACATGTTCCTGCAGGTTATTCTGGTGTACGATTTCTTCCCTGACCAGGGATTCCATGCTTTGGCTGGCCTTGACCAGCGTCTCTTCATGTTCTCGTTCAACTTGCTCGTTGCGGGATGCCAGAAACTCTCTGCGGGTCAGAAGGGCTGTGGCTTCGTTCTTTTTCTGCGAGATACGATGAAAAAGCGAGAGCACTTTTTCTTCTTCCGTTCGTACTCTGGCTTCTAATTCCTGTTGGGCGATTTTTTCCCGCGCCTGGGCCTCGATTCCCTGACTGAGGATTTCTTCCTGCTCGTTGATTTCGTTGGAAACGTTGCCCAACTCCAGCCGCCCTGCTTCCTCCTCATTGAGCAGACCTTTTATTTCCGCGTTCATGCGCAGAGTTTCATCGCCTGCGGTCTTGGTCTCGCGTTCCGCCTGAGCGATCTCCGTCTGTTTGAGTTCAATTCCGTGTTCGTCTTTGCTGATGCGAGCGGACAACTGATGCACCTGCTCTTTTTTTTCACTCAGGCTACGGGACAGGTCGTCGATTTCTATATTGAGCTCCGTGACCTGAATTTCCAATTGGGAAAACCGCGCCGCCTGGCTGGTTTTTTGTTCGCTTTGGGCGCTGTAGATGGTTTCGGTTTCTTCCAACTCGGTTTTATAATGCCGGGTTTTTTTGGAAAATAATTTCAACGACAGTTCTTTGACTTCGGCCTGGAAATTTTTGTACCGTTCCGCTTTGGCCGCCTGCCGTTTTAGGGATTCCGCCTGGCGATGAAGTTCTTGAACCATGTCTGAGATGCGTTCAAGGTTCTGACCCGAAGCCTCCAGTTTGCGGATGGCTTCATTGCGGCGATTTTTAAATTTTAGTATTCCGGCGGCTTCCTCAATGAGAATTCTCCGGTCCTCGGGCTTGGATGTGATGATGTCCTGAATATGGCCCTGTTCAATGACTGTGAGAACTTTGGGACTGATGCCAATGTCGAGGAGAAAATCGGTGATGTCTTTCAACCGGCAGGGAACCTGATTGATATAAAACTCGCTTTCCCCAGACCGATGATAACAACGGGTGATCCTGACTTCTTCGGAAAGATTCGGAATATTGGCGATGCGGATTCTGTTGGGAACTTTGGTGAGGGTCAGGGAAATTTCGACCCGGTTGACGGGTTTACGCGAACCACTGCCGTTGAAAATAAGGTCCGTCGTTTTAGTTCCGCGCAGGGATTTGGAGCTTTGCTCGCCGATGACCCAGCGAATGGCATCCGAGACATTGCTTTTTCCACAGCCGTTCGGTCCAACGATTGCGGTGAAACCATCGTTGAAGTGCAAATGAGTCGAGTCTACAAAGGATTTAAAACCTTCCAACTCCAGGGATTTCAGATACATCGTCGGGGGATCGCTCCAAAAATTTGACCGCTGGCTTATAATAACCGAAGATATCTCAATAATTTGGGCAAGTAAAGAAAAATCATACCATTTCTGGTAGAGGTAGGGCAGTCATACCACTATATGCAGGGTGATGAGCGGAGTTGTGGGGTCTTCGTCACCCCCATTTCCCAAAGGTGTTTTCAGTACACCTTAAGGATGCTCACCCAGGGTTCGTGATATACAATATCGCCAGAATGAATTTTTCAGGAGATAGTCTTCAAATGAAATTTTATGGGTATAACAAATGCGGAACCTGCCGTAAGGCCAAAAATTTTCTGGATGAAAAAAATATTAAATACACCGACATCGATATCACGTTGACCCCACCGTCAAAATCGGTCTTGAAACGGGCCATCAAGGCGAAAGGCATGCGCAAGCTGTTCAATACCAGCGGCGTTCAATACAAGGAACTTAAAATAAAGGATATAATCGCCTCCATGACGGAAGCAGAAGCCATCGACATGCTCGCTCAAAACGGTCGGCTGGTCAAACGGCCCATCGCGGTGGACCAGGACCGGGTGACGGTCGGTTTTAATCTGGATGAGTACGAATCGGTTTGGGGCTAAAGACAGACGAATGGATTTATTCATGATCACCGCCAATCTAAAAAACCATTTTCCTGTCGTTCATCAGCCGTTCGCCTTGCATGCACAACGGGCGGCGGTGCTGGTCATTTTATTCAACAAAAACTCAAAAGCGCACGTCCTGATGACCAAACGCGCTCTCCACTTAAAAATTCATGCCGGAGAAATATCCTTTCCGGGTGGCGTTGTAGAACTGGAGGACAAGCATCTGATGCACACCGCGTTGCGCGAAACAATGGAGGAAATCGGCCTGAAAGTGAACCCCTCTCAGGTCATCGGCTGTTTGCCCATGGTGCAGACCTTGACCGGATTTGAAGTCACTCCCTTCGTGGCTATTTTGCAATCTCTGCCCAAATTAAATGTCTCGGAGGATGAAGTCCACGAAATTCTGGAGATGCCTTTGACCGCTCTGCTTTCCACCCAGCAACGGGACATTGGCTACAAGCCTTCTCAAGAAATGGTGGTTTACTGGTACGGATGCCATCGGATATGGGGCGCCTCCGCAAAGATTTTGCGACAGATTGAAAACCTCACCGGCATTTAGAGTGGTGTCTCGTCAACAAAACGAGTTGAAATATTGAATGCAGGCAATCAACCTTCTTTTACTTGCGCCTCACTGGCGGGTGTCTCTTGCCAGAGCGCTGCAAACAAAAAATAAAGCCCGTTCAGGCTTTCCAGGAAACATTGTCGGGGCGGACAGCGATCCGTTGGCCGCTTCCCTGAATGTGGTCGACACTCGATACCTTCTCCCTCCATTTGACGATTCCGCCTGCAAAAACAAGTTGCTCGACATCTGCCGCAAGGAGGCCATTCACGCCATTCTCCCGATGACCAACAAAGCCATTGAGTTTTTGCATCGCCATCGTGACGATTTCAATGAGGGCAACTGGCTGGCTTATCTTCAAGACTCAAAGACCATTGAGATTTGCCACGACAAACAGAAACTCGCCCGGTTTTTCGAATCCGAGAGCGTCCCGTGCCCAAAAACCGGGTCCGCAAAAATGTTTTCAGCGCTCGACCAGTTTCCCTTGATCGCCAAACCAAAACAAGGCGAAGGCGGCAAGGAAAATTTCAGGATCGAAACTCAACGCGACCTGGAATTCTACGCGCAAAAATATCCGGGTCATGTGTTGCAACAATTCATTCAGGGAGAAGAATACTCCGTGGACTGGTTTTCTGATAAGTCGGGGAAGCCTGTTCTCATCGTTCCACGAAAACGGCTGGCGATTCGCGGCGGAGAAGTGATGGTCAGCGAAATTTGCATGGACCCTGCTATCATCGAGCTCGTCAAGCATTTGGGCTTGCGCTTGAACCTCCGAGGCCCTGCCAATTTGCAGGGCATCCTGGACGCTGACCGCCAGTTTCTTTTCACCGACATCAACCTGCGCTTTGGCAGTGGCGCAAGCCACACCATCGCTGTGGGTGGGGATATGCCGGGGTATATATTCAGGGATCTTTCAGGCGAAGCAAACTCTATTGAACCCCCTACGATTCAAAATGGAAACGTCATGACCCGGTTTCACGACGCTTTTTTCTCCCCCGAACCCAACGGTTAGGAAACAGGGCCTCTGTTTCAATGCAATCGTTGATTGCAGACCTCTATTATTAATTGCCTCATTGATTGACAGAGTGATTCGAAAATGGCAAACTCTGGGCGGTTTCCGAATTTTTTTTCTTACTAAAAAACGATTCGCTTAAAAATTAAAAAGACTTTCCACAAGTTTTAATATTCATTCTGGAAATCCCGGCTAAAGAAGCAAAAGTGGGCGCGGGAACACTTGAACACGAAGGGTACTTTCAGAAATTTTATCTGAAAATTGGGTGTGTTGTCAGAAAAAGGGACTTTATGCAAATGAGAATATCGAAACAAATTTTGATGATAGTGCCGATGCTTTTTATTTTTGTTGCCGCTGGATGTTCCAAAAATCTTTTCAATTTTGGCAACGGAGAGTCCATCTCACTCGAAGAAGAGGGTGGAATCGGTCCTTGGGACCCAAAGACGCAAGGTGGCGGAGGCACTTCCGCTTCTCTATATGAAAAACCCGGCTCTGGACAAGATTTTGCAACCGCAGGACAGGGGTTGCCCGGTGGCGGTGCGAAAAGTTCTTTGAGCGCCGATACTTTTAGCGGAAATAATGGGGAAAGCGTCGCCGCTGGACTGGATGGGGGCGCTTCTTCTGGTCTGTACGAAAAACCTGGTTCTGGTCCCGATTTTGGGTCTGCGCCCAAGGGAATGCCGGGCAACGGCGCATCGGGCTCCTTCAGCGCCCAACCTTTAGATGGCAGTGATACGGCGGCCTCAAAACCCGATCCCGGATTTTTCAGAGAGGAAAATGTGGGCGAATTCGATACGGCCCGTCTGTATGAAAAACCCGGTCCCGGTCCCGATTTCGGGTCCGCACCACAGGGAATGCCCGGTGACGGTGCGACAGGTTCTTTCAGCGCCAAGCCTTACGTGAGCGAGGACAGTGGTCCAACGCCAGAGCCTGCCGAGCCTTTTCTACCCGGAAAGGGAGACAATATGGCCGTTGCTCTACCGAGTGACGAGGAAACCCGCCGCCAGTTGCCTTATCAAGTCTCCGACAGTTTAGATGACATTCATTTTGCGTTTGACAAGTTCGATCTGGATAGAAAATCAAAAGCGATCCTACAGAAAAACGTAACCTATCTGGAGTCTCACCCGAATGCCCGGATTGAAATTCAGGGCCATTGCGATGAACGCGGCAGTAACAATTACAACATCACCCTGGGCGAACGGCGAGCGCGCTCGACCAAGGCCTACCTGGTTTCCCACGGAATCGATGAGAGCCGGATTCACGCCATCAGTTATGGAGAGGAAAGACCTTTCTGTTTTGAAAACAATGAAAAATGCTGGTATCAAAACCGCAGAGGGCATTTTCTCGTTGCCGAATAAATAACCGGACTCGGCGTTGACTTGCTATTGGTCGATGGCTGACCACACTACTTCTTGCCCATAAGGGCAAACCCAATCCACCATCATTGGTAAGAGAATGACTCCTGAAAACAACTTGCGGGATGAAGCCAAAAAAAAGCTCATCTTCGCGCTCGATGTTCCCAACCGCGATGAAGCCAGGAAGTATGTCCAACAACTTGCCGGGTCGGTGGGGTGTTTTAAAGTCGGGCTGGAACTGTTCGTCAAGGAAGGCCCGGAAGTTCTCAAGGTGGTCCGTGAGCATAGCGACGCCGATATTTTTCTCGACCTCAAACTGCACGACATCCCCGCGACCCTCAGCCGGGCCTTGATCTCCGCCGCAACACATGCAAAAACTTATAATGTAAAATACGTCACCATTCACCTGGAAGAAGGCGAAGCTCTTGATAAAATTCCACAAGAGGTGACAGACGCTAAACTGGAAGTTCTTGGTGTTACTGTACTCACCAGTATTTCTGAAGAAGATTTAAGCAGGTTTGACTTAGATCAAATTAGGGAAAATATTTCAAATCGAATAGGCCTCTTTGAAGAATCTACAAATCAAGAGTTAAGCCGACTTGATAAAATTGTCATAGAACGAGCCATGCAGGCAGAGGTTTCAGGTTGCAGGGGTGTGATTTGTTCTGGAAACGAAGTGGGGTTAATTAAAATTTTATTTCCAGATATCAAAACCGTGGTTCCGGGTATCCGCCCCCAATGGAGCAAGATAAAAAAAGACGACCAGAGCCGGGTCACCACTCCTGGGCAAGCGATCGAACGGGGCGCCGACCTGATCGTGGTCGGGCGGCCCATCCGCGACGCAAAAACCCCCAAAGAAGCGGCGGATCGAATTCTGGACGAAATAGAAAAAGCCCTCCAGAAAAAAAATGATGCAACAGGCAGTTAATTTTATCCATCTATTGAGCCTGGTGTGCTGGATCGGGGCCATCGTCTTTTTTTCATTTTTCACCGCCCCCGCCGTATTCAAAACCCTCGACCGCCCCACCGCCGGAAAGTTGATCGGCGTTATTTTCCCCCGCTATTATTTTCTTGGCTATCTATGCAGCACTCTCCTGCTCATCACCTATTTATTAGGCACAGAGGCGGTTTCCGCTTGGAAGACGGGCCTCATCCTTGTCATAATACTGGGAACGTTCACTGCCGGAATGGTGGTCCAGCCGAAAGCCCGGATTTTGAAGATGAAGATCCAGTCTTCAGATTCCGAGGAGGATCGCCAAGTTGATGAAGCGCGCTTTCGACGCTTGCATTCTTTATCCGTCCAGTTGAATTCAACCGTATTATTGGCGGGGCTGGCACTTTTGTGGCTCACCGCCCAGGGTCTGATCCTTTAGCCCTTTCATTTGTTGTCCAGGTCGATTCATGTACATATTGGGAATTTCCGCTTTCTACCACGACTCCGCCGCATGTCTCGTCCGTGATGGAGAAATCATCGCCGCCGCCCAGGAAGAACGATTCACCCGAAAGCGGCACGACGCCGATTTTCCGAAATGCGCCGTCCGGTACTGCCTTGAGGAAGCGGGCATCCAGATTTCCGATCTCGATTATGTCGGGTTCTACGACAAGCCGTTCATCAAGTTTGAACGCATTCTGGAAACGTATCTCAGCATCGCCCCATCGGGCATGAAACAGTTTCTCTCCGCCATCCCCATCTGGTTGAAAGACAAATTATGGACGCGGGATAATATCCGTAATCATCTCGATTACTCCGGCCCCGTGCTTTTTTCTGAGCATCATGAGTCGCATGCGGCGAGCGCGTTTTATCCCTCGCCGTTTCAGGAAGCCGCTGTTTTGACGATGGACGGTGTGGGC
>VAPL010837609.1_pt1 | contig 11018 bp, 11 predicted proteins | sample 3395061 | NCBI WGS metagenome assembly VAPL01 (sample SAMN08290444, study PRJNA428436) | hydrothermal vent metagenome | isolation source: Deep-sea hydrothermal vent chimney 2 | place: Pacific Ocean: Juan De Fuca Ridge | depth 2182 m m
ACCCTGGATCTGGCCCAGTAAATATCAGTATCATCGTTAAAAATAACATAAACAAAGCTTAAGCCCATAAAACTTTGTCCGCGTACAAATTTAACATTGGGTGCAGAAAGGAATGCTGTGGTCAGTGGATAAGTGATTTGGTCTTCAACCAAATCAGGACTGCGCCCTGGCCATTCGGTATAAATAATAACCTGTACATCGGATAAATCAGGGATGGCATCGAGTGGCGTATTGACTAATGAACGATAGCCCCATAAGGCACAGAGAAAAACAATAATAACGGTCAGCACGGCATGTCGAGCACAATAGCCGATAACTGATGCAATGGCTCCGCTTGTGGTTTTTGATTGATTTACCATTGCGCCAACCCCGCTTTCAGTTTGCTTTCTGCGGCAATCAGGAAGTTTCCTGAGGTGACAATTCTGTCGCCTAATGCCAATCCTTCCACGACCTCGATCATGTCTTTATTCCGTAGTCCGGTTTTAATTTTTTTAGGCAATAAACGGCCATTCCCTTTGTCGATAAAAACAATCCGTTGATTACCTGAATAAATAACTGCCTGTTCAGGTACAACTAGTCGTTCTCCCAGATTAACCTGTAACTGCAGGGTAGCAAATTGTTCTGGTCGTAAAGCACCGTTAGTATTATCCAACAGTACTCGAATCACAGCACTACGGGATTGTGGGTTTATTATGGGGTCAATAAATATCACGGTAGCCGTGTATACCAGTCCTGGTCGTTTTGGCAGAGTAACCCTAGCTTGCATACCGACTTTAACCCAGGGAAAATCCGACTCATAAACCTCGCCCTCAACCCAGACAGTGGATAAATCAGCCAGGCGTAATAATCTTGTCCCTGCTTTAACAGCAGATCCAGTCACCATATTTTTTTCAATAATAGTGCCGGTAACAGGCGAAGCTATGGGTAAATATTCGATGGCAGACCCACGTTTTTCCAAGGCTTTAATCTGGAAGGTATTAATATCCCAAAGTGCTAAACGTCGCCGTGAGGCTTTGCGTAAGCCAAAGGAGTGGCGCTGTTTCAAACTATCCAGATATTCATCTTGCGCTGATACCAATTCTGGGCTGTAAACCGTAAATAAAGTTTTTCCTTGTTGTATTTTTTTGCCCAGATAATCGGCGTTCAGTTGACCGATCCAGCCATCGTATTTCAAAGTAATATCGGTGAGTCGGGATTGGTTATAGTTGACCATGGCATCGACATCAATGGTTTTGATCAAGTTTTGACAAACAACTTCAGCGGTTGTTACACCAATGAGTTGCCTACGATAGCTATCTACATTAAATTCCGCCAGTGGCTGTTTATCTGTTTCTGCTACATTAGGTTGTGGCGATAGATCACTCGGCGTCGCCTGTGTCAGTTTTACACCACTGCGACTGGTATTTATATCAAACACAAGCTCGGCTTTGCCCTGGCTTTTCGATGATAGGTTGATGCTTATGGGCCAACTACCATTCATGGGTAATGAATAGTGTCCTTGATATTGACCCACACCACTGTTTTCAATACTGATGGGTTCACGCATGGCTTGCATGGAGCCCATCGCCGGCATTTCGGCATAAATCTGAATGGTCACATCACTAACTGGCTGATCTTTAGTATCACGAATTATCAGCGTCAGTTGGTTATTGCCGATTTTGGGTTTGGTAGGGTCGAGTTTTATCTGAATTTTATAATTTCCTGCCAAATGAGTTGCCCCTATATTTTGGGGTTTGTCCGTTGTTTTGCTTGGCTTAAAAAAATAAAAAAGACTGATACTTAAAAGTAATAATACAACAATAATACCTGCGCTAATTTTGATGCTGGGTTTCATGGTGCTTGACTCCCTGTTTTTTCCGCTAAAAAGGGTTGTAGACTACCTACCGCTTGTTCAAGTTTTGCCAAGCGGTGATGTAAATTTGCCAGGGCCTTTTCGGCTTGTAGTTGCGTTTTCAAGCGATTCTTTTCACTGCTGATCAGGGTTAGAAAATCACCTTTTCCGGCTTGGTAATCGGCTTTTGCAGTAGCCATATTGTCATCAGCAAGCGGTAATAATTGTTGACGATATAAGTGTCGTACATGCAGGCTTTCTACTACCTGAGCATAGGCGATTGATAACTCTTCGTTAATTTTGGCTTCAAGATCAATTTTTTGCCAATGGGCTTGTTGACTATTGGCCTTGGCTTCTTGCTCGGCAGCCTGCCGTTTACTTTGGTCCAAAGGAATATTGATGCTGATGCCCAGATTAAAGCGTTTGTCCTCGTTGTCCCAAAGGCTGTTATAGCCTGCTGAGAGTTTAAGGTCAGGATAATAATCTAATGCAGCTAGATCACTCCGGGTTTTATAAATATTGATATTAGCCATACTCGCCTTGAGCTCTGGGCGAGATTGTATCGATTTGATTTGTAGTTGTTTAAAATCGGGTAAATCAGTTATTTCAGCCAGTTGTTGTGGTAAAGGTAAAGATGTTTCTACTGGCCGATTTAGTAAGGTGTTAAGTTGTGCAAGAATGGTTTTTCGTTCGCGTTGCAGTACGATGGCTTGGTGTTTGAGTAAGGCTTGCTCCACCTCAGCGCGTAAAACATCCTGTTTGCTGGCTTGGCCTGTGCTATATCGAGTGATGGCAATATCTCGAAATTCTAGCAACAAAGTTTGATTGGTCTTATTGATGGTGATGGCTTGGTGAATAAAATACCAATTGGCAAATAAAGATTTTGTTTGGGTTGCTAATAGCAGCTGTAGGGCTGTGATGCTTTGCCGCTGAGTTTCAGCCTGGTATTCAGCAGATTTACCACGCAAATGCAATTTGCCGGGAAAAGGAATATTTTGCGATAGTTCAAAACGCTGACCGAATTCTAAATTCTGACCATCCGCTTTTTGACTATTAACAGTTAAAGGGGCGAAGCTATATTGAAATTGTGGATCGTCTAAAGCCGATTGTTGTTCAATTTTTGCGACTGAAGCTTGCCAGCTTGCTTGAGCAACTTCTAATTTTGGATTAGCGTGCAATACGGCTTTAACGAGCTGAGGTGAAGATAATGCCTCAACTGAATCGATAGCTTTGGTTTCATTTGCAGATAAGTAGGCTGGCAGATACATTATCAGCAGCAGTAGCAACAGTTTTTTCAGGTAATAGTGGAGTTTCATAAGAACCTCTCTTAAGTTTTAACAAAGAGGTAACGCTGTATAGCAAATAACCGGGGGGGTATAGAATAGGCGTTAGCTCAAACAGCTTCAGCCAATAACTGAAGTGTAGACGATGTTAACGAGAGATTCGGCCTAAAGGCGTAAACGATGAGTGAGCAAATAGGTAGGATTACCACATCTAAATATCGGTAGCCTATCGGTTGCCAGGGGCAGTTGTGATAGTGTTGGTAGAGGGGTGGGTGAAAAAGGCTGGAACTCAATAATGGGGGGAGGTTGTGGGCCATCCAGTAATAAGGTTAGGATATCTACGGGTGAGATGCTATTCATCATTGCAGCATCCGTTACAAGGTCATAACTGAGTTCACAACATGAAGTTTCTGCCCCTGGTTCGTGCATACCACAATTATCAGCCATTGGACAAATAGCGGAATCATGCTCACCACAGCAACAAGCGTGCTTAGGCTGACCATCCATTGAATCACAGGCATACAAGGTCTGGATTTGTGAAAACAGCGCAACAAACAAGATAAATAGGCTTAGTGTGCGCTGTAAATGTAAGTTACGGAAAACATTCATACTTTTATCATAATTGAATAGTGCCATATGTACAAGAAATAAGTTGCCTGTTTTATTTTGTAGGATATAAGGTGGTCAATTTGGCCGGTACTCTCTTCAAATATCGGTCAACTTGACCTTTATGAGTGATAAATTAAACATAAAACCCAAGGTATGTGGGGGTTGCAATATTTGGCATACTATTCGCTTTAACTAATTATATAAATTGTTATATAGCACTATTGATATCTAATATTGGAGAAAGCAATGAAAAAATCAGTTGTTACTATTATTGCAGCTTTGTTAGTTTTTGCCTTTGGTACTCAGGTCTTTATGTTTTATCGAATTCATGAAAAACTTGATCAGAGATATGCTGTAGAAAAAAAATTAGAGTTATCAAGTTATCAAGGCTCAGATACCTGGGGTGAAGGTACTGAGAATGCTGATTCATACCCTTATCAGGAACTATTTCAACTACGAGATCATGTTGAACAATTAATGCGTCATTCAATGTCCCGACTGCATAAGGATTTAGCTGTTGCCTCGAATACGAAAGTACCTGTGATTAATCTAATAACTGAACCAGGTAGGTATGTTGCCATGGTCAATCTTTCAGATGCTATCGAGTCTTCTCTTGAAGTGGCTCTTAAGGGGCGGCAATTAACTGTTTCGATTAAAACTGAGAGTGTAAATAATCAAACTAATGATAATAAAAAGTATCAGCAGAGCGAGCGGTTTAGTGGGGAATTTCACGGGTCTTTAATGTTACCAGAGGATGTCAATAAAGAGAAAATAACAACAGAGTATCACGATGGTGTATTGCTGATAACTTTGCCAAAAGCTTAGTGAAGTCAAAAAGAAATAACTTGAAATACAGGAACTGAGGAATCAGGGGGAGGGCTAAAAGCAAGATTTTTGTAGATTAAGTATTGGCTGAGGCTTATACGTAATCAGGTAAACTTTTATTTATAACACAATTAATTAAGGAATATATAGCATGAATTATGATCATAATTGTCTTGGGGTTTTTACTCGGCACACCGATGCTGAGCAGGCTGTTAAAGAATTGGAAAAATCGGGTTTTGAGATGAAAAAACTTTCCATTGTAGGTAAAGGCTATCACTCAGATGAACATCCTATCGGGTATTACAATACTGGGGACCGAGTTAAGTTCTGGGGTAAGTGGGGTGCTTTGTGGGGTGGTCTGTGGGGGATGCTTTTTGGTTCGGCGTTTTTCTTGATACCGGGTATTGGACCTTTAGCTGTTGCCGGTCCGTTGGTTGCTACCATTGTCAGTGGTGCTGAAGGGGCCGTGGCTATTGGTGGTCTGAATGCTTTGGGTGCTGCTTTATATAGTATTGGTATCCCCAAAAATAGTATTATCAAATATGAGGAGTCACTAAAAGCTGATAAGTTTTTATTAATTATTCATGGAACCCAAGAAGAAATGGAATATGCACGGGATATTTTAAAAACGCTCAAGGCAGAAGAGGTGGAAATTTATAACGATATAGTGAAAGGTAATTAGGTTAAAAATTTAATAACTTAAGAAACTGGAAATAAAATACCAGAATATCATTCCCATGCTCTGTGTGGGAGTGCCCTTGATGAATTCCCACGTAAAGCATGGGAACTATCAAACTAGGACTGCAATGCCAAATAAAACATTTTTACACAAGAAACGCTATATTGAAGAAATTGTTCTATTTATAGTTTTACTTTTATCACTGCTTGGGATGGGAATTACCGATTTTTCACCTCTTGAAAGTCACCGGTACTGGTCCTTGATGATTATTGTTTTCGCCATTGCCAGTATTATTTTGGGTTGGGCTAGAAATGAATATAAAGAAGATCATTTTAAAAAATTGATTGTTTGGCAGGCCATTCATTGGGGCGCAACCCTGGCCACTGTGTCAGGTGTCTATCTCTTATTGCAGACGGGCCGGCTGAACTATGAAAGTACAGGGCTTATTATTGAGTTGATCCTCGGTTTGTCATTATTTCTGGATGGACATCTGCTAGGGTGGCGCGTTAGTTTACTGGGTATTCTCGTAGGTATTAGCGCTATTATCGCAGCCTATGTAGAAGAATATATCTGGGTTATTTTACTGCTCTCTTTATGTATTTCAGTCATAAGCTATTATTGGGAAAAACACCGTCATAACAGTTGTGTTTCTGAAACAGTTAAGTAGCTTGCTATGCCTGCTTATTACCCATAAGTTGTGCACCTAAAGAAAGTCAATATTTAAGTGCTTGTTTCTATTGAAACCAAGATTAGATATATTTATTTTACATCACTATAACTATTTGATTGGTATAGTGTTCGTATTTGTGGGTAATAGGCAGTGTTAGGAGGCTGTCCGAGAATAGAATCAGTAGCAGGTTCTCTATTCTCGGACAGCCTTCTAGGTTTATATGAAACAACATTGGAACATAACTAAAATACAATAAGGAGCGAGCAAGATGACAATATTTATTGCTTTGGGGTTAGCGGCGGCAGCACTGGGGGCTTTATACGCTATGGCTTGTGCATGGTGGGTGGTACGTCAACCTATGGGGCCGGTTCAGTTTCAAGCGCCTTATCTGGCCATCTTTGAAGGCGCTGTCGCCTTTATGAAGGTTCAATACAGTGTTATTGGTATTGTGGCAGCCATCATTTTTACTGTACTTTGGTTTACACCTCATTTTGGCTGGCTCACTGCTGTAGGATTTCTTATTGGTGGACTATGTTCTGGAATTTCTGGTGTTATTGGAATGAATATCTCTGTGCGAGCCAATGTGCGTACCGCAGCAGCGGCACAAAAAGGGATGGGGCCAGCCTTAAAACTTGCTTATCGTGCTGGCTCAGTTTCCGGATTTCTTGTTGGTGGCCTGGCACTGGCTGCTTTGTGTGGATTTTATTTGCTACTGTGGACGTTGCATGGTGATGGGCCGTTAAATCTTCGTCCCATGTTGGGTCTTGGCTTTGGCGCATCCCTTATTAGTATATTTGCACGGCTTGGAGGCGGTATTTTTACCAAGGCTGCTGATGTTGGTGCTGATCTTGCCGGAAAACTTGATCAGGGTATTCCTGAAGATGACCCCAGAAACCCAGCTGTGATTGCTGACAATGTAGGTGATAATGTAGGCGACTGTGCAGGAATGGCCGCTGATGTGTTCGAAAGCTATGTGGTAACACTGATAGCTGCGATGTTAGTAGCTGCCTGGGCACATCCGGAGGACCTGCTTGGTCAGCAATATCCCTTGGCACTTGGCGCAGTGGCAATGTTCGCCAGCCTATTGGGAACTCAGGTAATGAATTGGGCAGATGGGAGTCGCCCGCTAGCTACACTGACCACTGTTGTAGTGCTCAGTGTAATGGTTGCTGCCTTCGGCTTTTACCTAGTCAGTTTCTATTTAATTCCTGATAATGCGCCATACAGTGGCATAATTCTGTTTTATACAGCACTGGTAGGGCTGGCTATTGGTTTGTGCATGGTGGCCACCACTAGTTATTACACCAGTACAAACTATGCACCTACGCTTAGTATTGCTCAGTCCTCGCAATCAGGTCATGCCACCAATATTATTACCGGCCTGGCCGTTGGTATGAAATCCACAGTCGTACCAACCTTAGTAATTGCCATCGGTATTATTGCTGCCTATACGTTAAGTGGGGTTTATGGTATTGCCATTGCGACTGTAGCACTACTTGCACTGATGCCTGTGGTTATTTCTCTTGATGCCTTCGGACCAGTAACTGATAATGCAGGCGGAATTGTTCAGATGGCGGGTCTTGAGGGTGAAGTTCGAGATATTACTGACAAGCTGGACGCAATTGGCAATACAACCAAGGCAATTACCAAGATATTTGCCATAGGCTCGGCCGGACTGGCTGCATTAGTCCTATTTGTTGCTTTTAAGCTAGAATTCGGGGCAAAAATGAGCACACTGCATTTCACCCTTGATAATCCGTATGTACTGGCAGGATTATTCATCGGCTCATTACTGCCTTTCGTATTCAGTGGACTTACCTTTGATGCAGTTGGTCATAGTGCTACAGACCTTGTTACTGAGGTCCGCCGTCAATTTCAGGAAGATCCTGAGATCCTTTCCGGTCGACATAAACCAGACTACTCTAAAGCTGTGAGTATGCTTGCCCGTTCTTCCATCAGAGATATGATTGTTCCCGGCTCGTTACCTATTCTGGTGCCATTGGCAGTAACATTAATTTTGGTACCGTTAGCCCCTAAAGGAAGTGCCGCTCTGATGATTGGTGGAATACTTATCGGTGCGGTGAGTTCCGGAATGATTCTTGCGATTTTTCTCTGTACAGGAGGTGCGGCCTGGGATAATGCCAAAAAATATATTGAGAGTGGTAATCTGGGTGGCAAGGGCTCTCCTGCGCATCAAGCATCCATTACAGGTGATACCGTCGGAGATCCCTGTAAGGATACCGCCGGTCCAGCAATTAACCCGATGCGCAAAGTTCTAAGCCTAATGGCTTTGTTGCTGGTACCCTTTTTATTGTAAACTATAAATTCTTTTATTAGAGGACTGTCAATTATGAAAACACTTAACCTTACTCCAGAGCAAGCGGAAATATTAAAAGAAACTTTGAGCTCCTATCTATCTGACCTGAGAATGGAAATTGTCGATACTGATAATTCAGAATTTCGAGAAAAGTTAAAGAAGAAAAAGAAAGTACTCAATGAAACCCTCGCCATGCTTAAAGAAGAATAAGTGCCAAATCTTGTAAACCAAATTTTCATTCGATAAGCAAATAAATTAGGTTTCTGGAAATAAAAATAGCTTTAAATTAAAAGAATAATGAATTACGTACTATTTTTTCCTTGTCCCCTAACTTTTCAAAAAAAGGTTGGGGGAGGGTAGGTTAAGACTGTGATGTTTTATCCATCAAAATAAAACCACCTGATTAGGGATAAGTTTCAGTTAGCACTCTAATCTATTGCTTTAAGCCCTTCACTGCCATTAAGTTAGGGCGTTTTTTATCCATGTAGGAGCGGCTTTAGCCGCGACATCGCGGCTAAAGCCGCTCCTACAAAATCTCATTTATTTCTTCTGACATAGAGCAAAAAAATAAAGTTGTATGTCGGTTTATTTTAATATATGATTATCCATATATTAATATTTAATTTAAAGCAATGATGTCACCCACTCAGTTTTTTAAATGCTTGTCAGATGACACACGATTACGTTGTGTTACATTGTTACAAAAAGAAGGCAAACTTTGTGTTTGTGAGTTAACGACAGCACTAGAATTGTCACAACCTAAAATATCCCGGCATTTGGCATCATTACGCCAATGTGGATTATTGCTGGATAGCAGGGAAGGGCAGTGGGTTTTTTATCAGATTAACCCTAAATTACCTGACTGGATATCACCCTTGTTAAACAATACTTTATTAGCTGTTGAACGGACTGATATTTTTAAGGCTGATCTACAACGTTTGCAACTAATGGAAAACCGGCCTGATACAGCAGCTTGTTGCTAATTATTTAAATTAAATATATGCTTATATGTATATCACATTAACTTTATAGGAAAAACGATGAAAAGATTACATGTTCACTTAGCTGTTGAAGATCTTGACAAAAATATTGAATTTTACAGCACTATGTTTGGCTGTCAGCCTACCGTACAGCATGGTGATTATGCAAAATGGATGCTGGATAATCCACGGGTTAATTTTGCTATTTCAAATCGTAGTGCTGAAATTGGTCTCGACCATCTAGGTATTCAGGCTGAAAATGATGAAGAATTAGCGGATATTAAACAGTGTCTTGATGCGACGCAAAGTCCAATTGAAACACAGGAAAATGCAGCTTGTTGTTATTCCAGTTCAGATAAACATTGGGTGACAGACCCTCAAGGGATAGCTTGGGAGTCATTTCATTCTTTAAATGAAATTCCCACTTTTAATAATAAAAAAGCTGATTCAAATGGAGAAAATCCTTTTGCCTGTCGTCCAGCGGATATAAAAGAAACTAAAAAATCATCATGTTGTGGTTAGGAAATAACATAGCTCCGTGTCTTATTATATCAATTTGGGAAATCAAACAATGAGTCATAAAATTTTTAATATTTTGGTTGTTTGCACTGGCAATTCTTGTCGCAGTGTAATGACTGAAGCCTTGTTAAATCATTTTGGAAAAGGGCGTATTAAAGCTTATTCAGCTGGAAGTCACCCTATTGGGCGCATCAACGAAGGTGCCTTGGCAACCTTGAAACGACATAATTTGCCTACTGAAGGTTATCAAAGCCAGTCATGGGAAGACTTTAAAAATATTGCTATGGATATTGTTATTACAGTTTGTGATAACGCGGCTGGCGAAATCTGTCCTGTTTATCTGACTAAAGCGGTTCGAGCTCATTGGGGGGTATCAGACCCAGGACATGTTGAAGGCACAGATGAAGAAAAAATTGCAGCCTTTGAACAAACATTTACAACTTTAAAACTGCGAGTTGAAAAAATGTTGGAGCTTGAATTGGAACAGCTACCAAACCAGGAATTAGCTAATAAACTCAACGAAATTGGTAAACTAAGTTAGGATCGGATCATGACATCAAATCAAGATGAGCCCAAACGTTTGGGGTTCTTCGAACGCTATCTATCCATTTGGGTGGCTTTATGTATGGGTATAGGTATTTTTCTAGGTAAACAGTTACCAGAAGTGACGGATACCCTGCGTAAAATGGAGTTTGGACAGGATAGTCATATTAATCTACCGATTGCGGTTCTGATCTGGCTGATGATCTACCCAATGATGTTGAAAATTGATTTCAGTAGCATTCTTGATGTGCGTAAAAGACCGCGTGGAATTTTGATTACTCTATTTGTTAACTGGCTGGTCAAACCTTTTTCCATGGCATTGATTGGCTGGGTGTTTTTTAAACATTTGTGGCTGCCATTCATCGGTGTTGAACTGGCTGATCAATATATCGCCGGATGTATTATTCTGGCAGCGGCACCTTGTACGGCAATGGTGTTTGTCTGGTCCTATTTGGTTGGTGGTGATCCTGCTTATACACTGGTGCAAGTATCGGTGAATGACTTGATTATGCTGGTCTTGTTTGCTCCGATAGTGGCATTTTTGATTACCGGTGCCAGCAATCTGACCGTACCTTACGATGTATTGTTTTACAGTGTTATCGCATTTATTGTTATCCCACTAACTTTGGGCAGTTTAAGCCGAGTTATATTGATTAAATTAAAAGGACTGGATTGGTTTGAAAACCGTTTTATTGCCTTTTTTCATCCCATAACAATGCTGGCACTACTGGCAACCCTGATTTTTATTTTTGCTTTTCAGGC
>VAPL011234551.1_pt1 | contig 11012 bp, 4 predicted proteins | sample 3395061 | NCBI WGS metagenome assembly VAPL01 (sample SAMN08290444, study PRJNA428436) | hydrothermal vent metagenome | isolation source: Deep-sea hydrothermal vent chimney 2 | place: Pacific Ocean: Juan De Fuca Ridge | depth 2182 m m
ACAGATCAAGAAATAGAAGTTGAAGTAGAAGCAGCTGAAACCGTCATAACAACGGCACCTGCAAAACCCGGGGTGTCCCCGCAGGATATCGAAGCGTACTCAATTCTGGCCGATGATGCCGATGAAGAAATCGTCGAGATATTTATCGAGGAAGCAGTTGAAGTTCTTGGTGAATTACACAATTACCTGCCGCAATGGAAAGCAAACAATGATGATGAAGAGGCGCTTGCCGTTGTTAGGCGAAGCTTTCATACATTAAAAGGTAGTGGGCGTTTATTAGGTGCAAACCTGATTGGTGAGTTTTCATGGAAATTTGAAAACATGCTGAATCGCATCATTGACAATAAAATTTCTGTTAGTGAACCATTGCTTAATGCGCTGGATGAGTCGCTTGCTGTATTGCCGCAGCTTATTGAGCAGTTAAAAGGCAATCGAGAGCCGATTGATAATATCGCGCAATTGATGTCATCTGCCGATGCAATTGCAGAGGGTCGAGATGTTGTTATTGAAACATCCGAAGCTGTTGCTACTGTTGAAACAGAACTTAGTGCCGATGATGAGGGTGAAGCAGAAGGTTTTGATATAGCCGATATTGAAGTGGCTGACATCAAAGTGACGGATAGCGATGATGTTGAAATTAATATTGTTGCAGAATCGCCAGAAGAGCCTGTTGAGGAAGACTCAGTTGAAAAGAGTTTTGACTACGAGATAGAACTTGCTGAAAGCGAACAGGAAATTACTGATTCTGAAGTGGATGTTTTTGATCTGCAAACAGAGGAAGTTGAAGAACCCGCTGAAGTGGCTGTAGATGCAGAAGAAATTGAAAGTGATATTGCCGATGAAGCGGCTGAGATTTCACTGGAAGCACTCGAATCAGTCGAAGATGACCAATCTGAAGATACTGATGCGGCCGACTCCGTTACTGATGAAATTGTAATTACCGAAGCGTCGGATGAGACAGAAGAAATAATACCGTTAGATGTTGAAGAAGAAATAGAAGATGATTTTGATGTTGAATTATCATCGCTTGAACCATCTGAAATAGATGATGAAATATCAGAAAGTGTGTCTGATAGTGCCGCAGAAAGTGAGGAACTGATCGAGTTAACAGCAGATGATTCTGTTGAAGAAGAAATTATTGACCTGTCAGATGAAGCCAGTGAAATAGATTTGTACGGTGAGTTCGAAATAGAAATCGAAGAAAGCGACGATAGTGCCGGTGTCGCTTCTGATGAGCTTGACCTCGATCCGATGTTGCTCAAAATTTATTATGACGAAAGCCAGAGTCATATCGTGAGTATTAGGCAAATGCTCGATGAGAGTGAATCACAGAGGCTGCCATTAAAAGCAGACAAGGGGCTTATCCGTGCTTTTCATACCTTGTATGGCAGTGCGCGCACCGCTGAAGTGGAAGCGATAGCAGAGTTGAGCGGTGCCGCTGAGAAATACGTAAAAGCTCGCCAGGAAAGTGGTGAAGAAGATATTCCAGAAGATGTTGTAACTGTGATCAGCGAGATAGAGCGCTCGATTAGCAACATGTTATCGATGGTTGAAAACAGCAAGCTACCGGAACATGACAAAAGCTTGCAGGAAAAAATAAACAAAATCGTCCAGCAGGAAATTCAGGCGCAGTTACAGCGCTCCTGGAGAAGTAACTCATCGCTGGATGAAGATGATAGTGCACCGTTAGTTTCAGAAGAGCCGATAACGGATGAGAATGATGATGTATCAATTGATCTTTCAGAGCTGGAGCCGGATACTGATGATGCATTAGCTATAGAGATCAGTGATGCGGCTAATGACAGTGAGGAGATTATCAGTAGCCCTGAATCGGTGATTCTGGAAAACTTCGATGAAGAACCCGTCACCATGTCGTATGGTGATATCGATGACGAATTAATCGATATTTTTCTGGAAGAAGCAGAAGAGCTGCTTGAAAATTGTGAAGATACGTTAAACGAAATTAAAATTACGCCAAACTCTACCGAGCACATTCATCAATTGCAGCGCAACATGCACACTTTGAAAGGTGGCGCGCGTATGGCTGATCTGACACCGGTCGGTGACCTGACGCATAATCTCGAGTCACTGGTTGTGATGGTGGATGAGAAAAAAGTTGATGCCAATAAGGCGCTTTTTGATTTGTTGCAGGAATCACTGGATGTGCTGACGAGTATGCTGGGCAACGTTAAAAAACGTGAGCCGGTGAGTTCAGCCAATAATTTAAATAATCGCATCGAAATGATGATGCGTGGCGAAGTTGAAGAAAAACGTTCCATTGAAAGATTTGATATTGAACTGAGCGAACTGGAATCTACGGACGATGAAGAGCTTGAAGATATTGATATTTCGAGCCTGCTGCCAAAAAGCAGTGCAGATGAAAGCGCCGTTGCAGAAGAGAGAAAGAAGGAAGAGGCGCTGCATCGGCGTAAAACGGATAAAGAAAAAGAAAAAGAAAAGCCGCATTGGGGTGAGCGCGCCTCGGACGTTAACTTTACCGATTCTCAGGAGCAGGTTCGCGTCCGTTCTGATCTGTTAAATAATCTTGTTAACTATGCAGGTGAAGTAAATATTTACCATGCACGTATGGGAAAACAGATATCCGATTTCGGTTATAACCTGTCCGAGTTAACGCAAACGGTAGTACGTTTAAAAGAGCAGTTAAGAAAACTTGCGATAGAAACTGAAATCCAGATTCGTTCTGGCTATGAAAAAGAGTCTGAAGCATTTGATGAAAATTTTGATCCGCTAGAAATGGATCAATATTCAACCCTGCAACAATTATCACGAAGTCTGAGTGAGACTGCGGGTGACGTTGAAAGTATCAACGAAATTCTAATGGATATCACGCGTGATTCAGAAACACTGCTGGTGCAGGAATCACGAGTCAGTACCGACCTGCAGGAAGGTCTGATGCGCACTCGCATGGTTCGTTTTGGTGGTTTGTCTTCACGCCTGCGCAGAATCGTTCGTCAGATATCGCGTGAGTTGGCTAAAGAAGTTGAAGTTGAAATCATTGGTGACAACAGTGAAGTCGATCGTACCGTACTAGACAGAATCATCGCACCGCTGGAACATATGTTACGTAATGCTGTGGCGCATGGTATCGAGCTGCCGGAAATAAGAAAAGCCGTGGGCAAGAGTGAGACCGGAAAAATTACCATCAATGTCGATCGTCAGGGTACCGACATTGTGATTAATGTCAGAGATGATGGTGCCGGCATTGATGTCGACAAGATTCGTGAAAAAGCGATAAAACTTGGCTTCATGACACCGGAAACCGAACTGTCCGATCATGATGTTTTACAATTTATTCTCCAGTCCGGCTTGAGTACCGCAGATGAAGTCAGTCAGGTTGCTGGTCGTGGCGTTGGTATGGACGTTGTTGACAGTGAGATTAAACAGCTTGGCGGTGTGCTGGAGATAGGTACCGAACGTGGCAAAGGCACTGAGTTCCATATCCGCCTGCCGTTGACGCTGGCGATTAACCAGGCGTTGCTGGTTAGCACCACGGATGATGTTTTTGCTATTCCACTGGCGAGCATCGAAGGTGTGGTGCGAATCACCGGCCTTGAACTACAGCGTTTTTATGACAGCGAAAATAGCTTTTACGAATTCAATGGTATTGAATATGAATTGAAACACCTGGGTGGTTTATTGACTGGTAACCAGAGTGACTATTCAAAACAGCTACAGTTGTTCCCGGTATTGCTGGTGCATGTTGGTGATCAGCATTTTGCCTTGCATGTTGATGACCTGATCGGCCGGCGTGAGATTGTGGTAAAACCTGTCGGCATGCAGATTGGTGGTGTGCGTGGTATTGCTGGTGCGACTATTCTGGCTGATGGGCGTGTCGTGTTGATTCTAGAAATGTCAGCACTTGTGGTTGCTGATAGCCTGTTTAAAGAACATGTTCCTGTGGTCGAGGAGGCTGCACCGGCCGTCGTTGCCAAGACAACAGTCATGGTGGTGGATGATTCGATCACAATTCGCAAGGTCACAGAACGTATGTTGACGCGTTATGGTATTGAAGTGGTGCTGGCAAAAGATGGTGTTGATGCGACTAATCAATTACAGGATTTCATGCCTGATCTGATGCTGCTGGATATCGAAATGCCACGTATGGATGGTTTTGAAGTCGCCAGTTTTGTGCGCAATGATGAGCGCCTGAAAGAACTGCCGATCATTATGATTACCTCAAGAACCGGTAGTAAGCACAAAGAAAAAGCCATGGAAATTGGTGTTAATCAGTATCTCGGTAAGCCGTTTCAGGAAGATGATCTGGTAAGTAATATTAACGAAATTTTACAGACCGCTTTTTAAAGCGTGTTGAGAAATAAAGTCAGAGACTAAACCATGACTGAAGATAAAGAATTAATCAAATGTGTGATTCTCACTTTGCGTAAATCAAATGTGATCGTACCCAATGCACTGGTTGCGGAAATTATTTCAGTCAAGGAAATAGAAGCAACAGATACCGGTCCGGCGTGGTTTCTTGGTAACATGAAATGGCGTGGTGTGGATGTTCCCCTGCTTTCATTCGAAGCTTCGGGTGGTGAAGAAATATCCAGAGTCAATCTGAATACGCAGGCAGTTGTGTTGTATGCTGTCGGCGCTACTGGCGAGGTGAGTGAAAACCCTTATCTTGGGCTGGTGATGTCCGGTGTGCCACACGTCAGTCATTTTACCCGTGATCAGGTCAAAACGGATGTTGACGAGCTGGAAATGGAATCGCATCCGATGGTTGCGCAAAAAGTTCGAATCAATGGTGCAAGTGTTAGTATTCTTGACGTGGATGCCATGGTAGCGATGGTTGAAGAATTAGCCGCTTAGTTTAGAAAGCCTGATGACTGTTCTGGTCGAGGCTGTAAATTCTTAGATAGTTTTCTGTTTCAGGTGTAAATTTTTTGCGCCTGCATTTTATTTTTATATTATTTATTGTGACTGTCTGTTGCCTTGTTCTGCGGTATGTATATGAGTGAAAGTGTTATTTAGAAATAATTCAGAAGCTCTAAAGAAAAATATTGTGGTGTCGATATAGCTAGAGTCTTAGTCCAGGCGGAGTTTCAGCATGATTGATTCACTCAACAGCAGCGCGCTATCAGGTATGCAGAATGGTTTTGATAAGCTACAGAAAAATGCCGCTCAGATCGCAAGCGCAGGTGTAGCGGAAGGTTCAGATACGCAATCACTGCTTGCAGCGGTCGTTGATCTCAGGGCTAATGTTACGCAGGTGAGTGCGTCGATGAAAGCATTGAGCGTCTCTGATGAACTTATCGGGACAATTCTGGATATCAAAACATAATTAATTATTATGCTTCTGTGCGATCGAATTCGTTAAACCCTGTTTTAATTTTCAAGATATCCCTCCTGTGAGTCAAATGCGACATGTGTTTGTTTGAAGCTTTACCCAGTAAAGACCAGTTGCTAAAGCTTTTATCGTTACTACCGATACTAAAAGAGACGAGTCCTGTTCTGTTTTAGTTGTTTACCTTTTTAAAACATGTTGCCGGATGTTTTCTGCGAGATAAAAGAGAGAAAAAAATGAAAGTAAATATGCCTGTTACAGATAAAGAAGTGATTCTTGATGAAGGGGATATCATCGTTTCTAGCACGAATTTAAAAGGAGCGCTCACCTACTGTAATGATACTTTTGTGAAAATAAGTGGCTTTCGTGAAAAAGAGCTGATCGGGAAAAATCATAATGTTGTTCGGCATCCGGATATGCCATCGGCGGCATTTAAAGATCTGTGGCAGACAGTGCAGGCAGAGGGTAACTGGAGCGGCATAGTAAAAAACCGATGTAAGAATGGTGATTATTACTGGGTTAAAGCAAATGTTAACCCAGATTATAAAGACGGTGTTTTGTCCGGCTACACATCTGTTCGAAGTAAAGCCAGTAAGAAAGAAATTGAAGAGGCTGAAAAATTATATAAAAAACTTAATGCTGGGGAAGCTGGCCTGAAAAAGCCTTTCTGGAAAAAATATAATATCTTTTGCAATCTTAACCTGATGGTTAAATTTTCAGTTGTTTTGGTATTGTTTCTGCTGCCGATAGCTGCTTTTGTAAATATGTATACTGTGGATCGTCTGCAAGAAGTGGGCTTTTATGAGCGCCAGGTAGAAGGTCTGAAGTATGTTTCGTCTTTAAAAGAACTGAATGTGAAAATGGCCGAGCATCGTGGCATGACGAACTCTTATATGAACGGTAATAAGTCATTGCTTCCAAAGATGCTGGAAAGGCGTAAACAGGTATCGTTGCTCATGTCTGATATAGATCGCCTTATTCAGTCGCGTAACGACGATATGCAGTTAGGAAAACAGTGGGCAAAGTTAAAGAGTAGCTGGAAAAAACTGATCGCTAAAAAGAATGCAAAAAATTCTGAGCGTATATTTAATGCACATTCTGAATTGATATCCCAGGGGCGCCGTATGTTGAAGACGGTTGGCGAAAGGTCAAATATGGTTTTTGATCCTCACCTGGAACGTTATTATATGGCAGCTATGCTGGTCGATAAATTACCACGGATGATTGATGATATTGGGAAATTACGAGGCAGTGCGAGTGGTGTGATGGTCAGTGGTGTGTTGACTGAAAATAATAAACTGAAAATCATTAGTGAAATAAATCTGTCTCAGGAAAGAGTTAAATCCATTGATGAGTCACTTAAATATATTTATGAGGTTTCGCCTGAGTTAAAGAAAGTGTTTGGCAAGCCTGGAAAGTCTGCGGTTAGATCATCTGTGCAGTTTTTTAATGTGGTTATGTCGACTGTGTTGAATGAGTCAGTCGTTAAGAAAAAGTCGGAAGCAATATCAAATGAAGTGTTTGAAAAAGGCTCGTCAGTAATACAGAAGTTGACGGCATTATTCTCAGCCGTTGAGTTGGAGCTGGCGCAGGAACAACAGGCTCATCTGAATGAGCTGAATAATGAGATTATAAAGACCGTTGGTGTGGTATCATTCTTTCTCATTATTGGTTTGTTACTTATGTTCCGTCTGGTCACCAGCATGTTGCGTTCTATAAGACACCTGAGAAAACTTTTCACTAAAATATCAAGCGGTGGTTTTACCAGTGATGTTCATATCACTTCGAACGATGAGATAGGAGAAACGCTGTCATCGATTAAAGCCATGCAGAACCAGATTGGTTTTAATATGGCTGTAGCACAGGATCAGGCAATAAAGAATGGCCGGGTTTCTTCAGCTCTGGAGAGCGCGTCTACCAGTGTTCTTGTGACAAATTTTGATGCCGATATTATCTACATGAATAAATCTGCGCGTGACATGTTTGGCGGGCTTGAAGAAAAACTGCAGACAGTTGTTCCTGATTTTGTCTGTGATGAGCTGATGGGTGGACCGATAGACTTTTTGCCTGACGTGCCGGAGCTGGCGGTTGAGGCAGTGCTTGATCTGAAATCTGAGATACATCGTTCGATCAATATTGCTGGTTTGATCATTGAATTCACCATGACACCGATTTTTGATGAACAGGATCAATACAGCGGCTGTGTCGTTGAATGGTTTGACAAGACTGATGAATCACAGATCGAAAATGAAGTGGCCAACGTGGTGAAAGCAGCGGCGGAAGGTGATTTCGACAGGCAGATTAAAATTGAATCAGATGACCCGTTTTACAAGCGTCTGGCAGAGGGCATCAATCAGATCGTGACGAACACCGGCAACAGCATCGATGATGTTGAAAAAGTATTACGCTCACTGGCGGATGGCGACCTGACACAGAATATAACAGTGAAGTACAGCGGTGTGTTTGAGCGACTGGGTAATAATGTGAACAGTACGGTCGAAAAACTGAAAGATGTAATTGGCACCTTGCAGGCGAATGGTCAGCAGGTAGCGGTGACTTCTGATGAAGTGAACATGGCGGCGCAGAAGATTGGTCAGGGTTCCTCTGAGCAGGCGGCATCACTGGAGCAAATTTCGTCAGCCATGGAAGAGATGGCGGCGAATATCAGCCAGAGCGCAAACAATGCTGCGAAGACTGAAGACATTGCGCAAAAGGTTTCTGTCGATGCTGAGACCAGTGGAAAAATTGTTGCTACTGCAGCCGAGTCGATGCAGGAAATTGCAGATAAGATTTCCATCATTGAAGAAATTTCTCGACAGACAAATATGCTGGCATTAAATGCTGCGATAGAAGCTGCACGTGCAGGTGAGCATGGTAAAGGTTTTGCTGTGGTAGCCGCTGAGGTTCGAAAGCTTGCTGAGCGTAGTCAGAAAGCGGCATCTGAAATTAGTGAGCTTACCGGTGATGTTGTTACCCTGTCTGAACTGGCAGGTGATCGATTAGATGATCTGGTGCCGAGCATCAAGCAAACGGCTGAACTGGTGCAGGAAATAAGCGTTTCGGCGCGTGAACAGGATACTGGTGCCAATGAAATAAATAATGCCTTGCAGCAGCTGGATTCAGTGGTTCAACAATCAGCCGGGTCTGCGGAAGAACTGGTAACGTCGGCAAAAATACTGGCAGAGAAATCTAGTTCTCAGAAGCAGACGATCGATTATTTTGTACTGCCAGACTCGGATGGCTCTGCTGATAGTTCAGTTTCTGATATCGATGCTAACGTACACCACCTAAACAAGCTTTCTGCGTAGACTGAAACAGAGAGTAACTTTATTGCTCTCTGTTTCGGGTTTTTGGGTCAGCAATATTTACACGTCTTTCGGGATAGTGATAGTCAGCACCCCATTATCAATATCCGTTTTCATGCCAGCCTGTTTGACCGGGCCGGGCAAAGTGATGCTGCGCTGAAATGTGCCGGAGCGGCGTTCCTGAAAGATGATATTACCCTGACTGTCTTTATCCAGCTTTTCAAATTTCTGCTCACCTTTCACCGTCAATGTCTGTCCTTCCAGATTAACAGAAACGTTGTCTTCGCCGCTGCCGGGCAAGTTGACGATTACTGTGTATTTATCCTTGTCTTCCTGAACGTCCATTTCCGGTGTGGTAAAACTCTCTCTGAAAAGATGCTGAAAACCAGGGCTGCGATTAAAGCGGTTGAATGCATTATTAAACATCCTGTCCATGTCACGCTGCATGCGCTGGATTTCCTCGTAAGGATTCCATGTCTGCGCATCAAAAGGTTGCGCAGTAAAGAAATCATCATCGAAGAATGAGCGAGGTTGCGGCTGTGCCTGGTTATTGGGTTGTGTTTGCTGCGCTTGTTGTGCAACGGTTCGTGTTTGTGCTGTCGCAGGCAAGGTCGCTGCTTGAAGTGCGGCTGTTGTATAGGCCTTATTGTGAGTGACCGGCTGTGCTGTTATTTGTTGATTATGTATGGCATCCATTTGTTGTTTCATACCAAACATGTACCACGCCTGTACGCCGACGATGGCAAGCAGCAATAACAGCAATCCGGTCAACAAGGTTTGTCTGGATGGCTTTTTGTCTGTGTCTGTCATTTTTATATACTCCCGAGCCAGGGTTTTAACCTGTGTATCGATGTATATCTGGCTCTTGTTGTTTGTGTTCTGCTAACAAACTGATTGCAGAAATTTAAATTTCAAGAGCAGCGAAAAAAAATTTGACTCAGTAAGAGGTGAAATTTATGCGCCGGTTTTAGTTGCCGGAGTGGTGGGAGATTATTATTTTTTATCCCCGGGTTTTGATAACCAGAACCACCAGATGATGCCCAGGATTAAAACCAGGCCCAGTATGTTGACGATCATCATCATTTTTCTCCTGATTGACTGGTTTTAATATAACGCAGGCGGTTGGCGTTGGTCACAACCGTCACTGATGACATGGCCATTGCCGCGCCGGCAATCATCGGGTTGAGTAGCAAGCCCATCACCGGGTACAACGCACCGGCGGCGATTGGAATGCCCAGTGAGTTGTAGATAAAAGCGCCAAACAAATTTTGCTTGATGTTGCGCACTGTGGCGCGGGAAATAATAATGGCATCGGCCACGCCGTGCAGTGAGCCGCGCATCAGGGTAATATCGGCGCTCTCGATGGCAACATCGGTGCCGGTGCCGATAGCAAAACCAACATCCGCGCCGGCCAGTGCCGGTGCGTCATTGATGCCGTCACCCACCATGCCGACAATGCCGCCGTTTTGTTGCAGCTGTTTGACCTTGTCGGCTTTTTCCTCGGGCATGACTTCGGCCAGAACCTCGTCGATACCGACTTCTCTGGCCACGGCCTGCGCGGTAATTTTATTGTCGCCGGTAAGCAGCACAACTTTCAGGCCGGTGCTGTGCAGACGTGCGATGGCGGTTTTGGAGTCGGCCTTGATCGGGTCGGCCACTGTGATGATGCCGGCGGCCTTGCCATCGACGGCCAGATAAATCGGAGTTTTGGCTTCAGCAGAACGTGCCGTCACTTCGTCCTGCAAGGCCGCTACGTCAACCTGCTGTTGTTGCATTAATTTTAGGTTGCCCAGCAGAACTTGCTGGTTCTGAATGTTTGCCATCACACCCTGGCCGGCGATGGCCTGAAAATCTTCGGCTTTGTCGATGCTCAGCTGGCGTTCGCTGGCGGCTTCGACAATGGCTTCGGCCAGCGGGTGTTCAGAAGATGCTTCGATGCTGGCCGCCAGTTGCAGGCATTGCTCATCCGAACTGTGCGGCAAGGCGTAGATGTCGGTGACCGCTGGCCGGCCTTCGGTGACAGTGCCGGTTTTATCCAGCACGATGGTGGTCAGTTTTCCGGCCTGTTGCAGTGCGTCGCCGTTGCGAATCAGAATGCCGGACTCGGCGGCCTTGCCGACACCGACCATGATGGAAATCGGCGTGGCCAGACCCAGCGCACAGGGGCAGGCGATGATCAGCACAGTCATGGTGGCGACCAGCGCGTAGGTGAAAGCGGGGTCGGGGCCAAGGTTGAACCAGAGCAGAAAGGTGATGACCGCGATGATCAACACCACCGGCACGAAGATCCCGGCCACCGCGTCGGCCATCCCCTGTATGGGGGCTCGCGAGCGGCGCGCATTGGCGACCATCTCGACGATCTGGCTCAGCACCGTGTCAGCGCCGACCTTTGCGGCCTC
>VAPL010137120.1_pt1 | contig 11009 bp, 13 predicted proteins | sample 3395061 | NCBI WGS metagenome assembly VAPL01 (sample SAMN08290444, study PRJNA428436) | hydrothermal vent metagenome | isolation source: Deep-sea hydrothermal vent chimney 2 | place: Pacific Ocean: Juan De Fuca Ridge | depth 2182 m m
CCTATAAATATTATAAATAATATTCCTGTTATAGTTACTGACAATCCAATAGTAAATAAATCTTCAAATAAGAGAGATGGGTGTTGGTAGTCTTGCAAAAAACCATTAAGCACCAAAGTAGTGGAGGTGCCGATTAAGGTAATCATCCCTCCCATTATTGTAGCATATGATAAAGGAATCAAGAGTCTTGATGGGGCGATATTATTTTTTTTCCCCCAATCAACTACGTAGGGGGTCATTAATGCAACTACGGGAGTGTTATTGATAATAGAACTTAAAACAGCAACCTGGCTCATCATCCGAAACATAAATCCTCTATAAGATTTAGCTTTTCTAAAAATCACATCGAATAAAGACTCAAGTTGGAAATTTTTCCTTAGGCCTGTAGTGATCAATATGAGCATTAAAATGCTTGCAATAGATTCATTTGAGAATCCTGACAATACCTCTGCGGGTGTAAGAATCCCTGTAATGGAAAAAAGCAGGACTGCCAATAAAAAACTTACTGATGCTTTCAAGTATTCCTTATATATTAAAAGGAAAATAATGAAAACAATAAAAATGACGAACCATGGCTGAAAGTTTTCAGCTATCATAAAATTATATTATAAATATCAATGTCAAATAAATACATTTGATTTTGAAGAACCAACATAATCTTAGTTTTAATATCAAGAACAAATTTATATGGACGATCTTATGTTTCCTCCTTTTGAATTCAGGGTAAAAAAAACTAATGGTAAGCATGCAATATTTGATATTATAAGAAAAAAATATATTGTCTTGACACCGGAAGAATGGGTAAGGCAACACCTTATTCACTATCTTATAAACCAATTAAATTATCCAAAATCATTGATTTCAGTTGAGGATGGGATGAAAGTAAATAAGATGATAAAAAGAAGTGATGTCGTAGTTTATAATCGCAATGGAGAAATATTCCTGGTGGTTGAATGCAAATCGACTAAAATAAAATTGACTCAAAAATCCATGGATCAACTTTCTATCTATAATCAACACTATAAATCCGACTACATCGCACTGACAAATGGACTCAAAGTATTTGTTTGCCAGATTGATTACAAAAATAAAAAACCGCTATTCATAAATCATTTTCCAGAATTTGATACAAAAAATTGAAAACACCTGCACCATTTATTAATCATGTAATAAGCCTTATAGACGCCGCCCACATCCTCTAAAATATTATAATATCAATTATTCCATGTGTACTATACGACGCAAGGAAGAAGCTCTCCTGAGCAAGGTGGACACTTGCTTTAAATGCTTCAATTACTATCTTCCCAATTATTAGGCTAAGCCAAAAAACTTAATAATATTCCAGCAGCTACTGCCGATCCGATAACGCCTGCAACATTTGGTGCCATGGCATGCATCAACAAATGATTTGTCGGGTCAGCTTTCAATCCCTCATTTTGGACTACCCTGGCACTATCAGGAACAGCGGATACTCCTGCAGCACCCACTAATGGATTTATTTTATTATCATTTTTCAAAAACACATTCATAACCTTGGCAAACATCAATCCGCCCGCTGTTGCTATCATAAATGAAAGTGCCCCCAAAATGAATATCAACATGGATTCTGAGGTCAGAAAAACGTCGGCCTGCGTAGATGCACCAACAGTCAACCCTAAAAGAATAGTCACAATATCAATCAGTGAATTTCTGGCAGTGTTGGCTAATCTTTCAGTTACACCAGATTCTTTAAGAATATTTCCGAAAAACAACATGCCCAACAATGGCAACGCACTTGGAGAAATAAAAGTTGTAAGTAATAAACCAATGATCGGAAACATAATTTTTTCTAACTTTGATACAGCTCTGGGTGGCTTCATCCTAATTTTTCTTTCCTTTTCGGAGGTTAAAAGTTTCATGATGGGAGGTTGAATTACCGGCACCAGAGCCATATACGAATAGGCAGCAATGGCTATCGGACCAATTAGATTTTTTACTGTTGTTCCATCAGCTAATAAATTTATCCCATTAGCCAATTTTGAAGATAAAAATATAGCAGTTGGGCCATCTGCCCCTCCTATGATACCAATCGCCCCAGCTTCCGGAGCGCTAAAACCCAAGGCGAGTGCCCCTAAAAATGTAAGGAATATACCTATCTGAGCTGCTGCACCAAGTAGTACCAATCGTGGATTACTGATCAAAGATGAGAAATCTGTCATGGCTCCAATACCCAGAAAAATTAATGGGGGATATACACCTTTTACCACGCCCAAATACAAATAGCTCAAGACACTACCCTCTTCATAAATACCCACTTGTAATCCCGCATCATGGACAAAAGGTATATTACCAATTAATATCCCCGTCCCTATTGGCACCAGAAGTAGCGGTTCGTAATCATACTTTATAGCCAGAAAAATAAATAGGAGCCCTACTAAAATCATGGCCACATGACCTATTGTGACGTTTTTAAATCCTGTATATTTTAGAAAAGTTTCTATTCCTTCAGCCACTCCACTTTTCTTCTTAACCACATCGTTGGTTCTATTGACAGATTCTACACTAGTGATTTCATTTGAAGAACTCAATGATTTTTCTTCCAATTTACTACCCATGAAGAAGGAAAATAATATAGATAGAATTGCTATAATTCCTATTACTGTTACTAATTTTCTCATTGGTAAATTATTCTATTTCCACTAATATATCTCCTTGCAATACTGAATCTCCTTCAGCAACAAGAATTTTATTTACTTTGCCACCCTTTTCTGCCAAAATGTTATTTTCCATTTTCATCGCTTCGAGGATAAGAATTGGCTGCCCTTTTTTTACTTTATCTCCTACTTTCAAAATGAGTTTAAAAATAGTCCCTGGTAATGGAGCAACAACTTTACTCAACCCCGAAGCGGGTTTTGGTTTTTCTTCCTTAGTTGGTACGGGTTTTGATCTTACCAATTTTGGAGTTTTTATTGTCTTAACTTCCTCTGCAAGTTCCACATGATAGACAGATCCGTTTACATCAACTTCAGCAATATTATCTTCAAACGATTTTACTTGTACTTCGTATTCGTTTCCCCGAATAGTGAATTTGAATTTTTTCATAATTAAAATCTTCTATTAAGACCCTTTGTTACATTATAAATTTTTGAGCTCCATGGTGAATATCTTTTTGAAATCTTCCTGATAGTAAGAACTGTTTTCTCATCATCATGCATTTCATTGAAAAACAAATGTAATGCAGTACTAATGGCAGCGCTTACCTCTCCAGTTATGGTAATATCTTCGACTACTATTTCTTCCATACCTTTCTTTTTCATCTTCCTTTTTAGATCCCTTTTGATTATATAAGACAATAAAATCGGGATATATTGAAAAACTAAATAGAGGGCAATCAATGCCACGAAAACAATCATGTATCCAACAAATGCAAGCGTGGTATATTCTGATGTTATCCTTGACAAATCGAATACTACTTCTCCTAATAAGTTCATACTTGTTTTTTATAATGGGATATTAGAATGTTTCTTTGGTGGGTTATAATCTTTCTTAGTTGATAAGGTTTGCAAAGCTCTTATTATTCTGAACCTTGTATTACGCGGCTCAATAATATCATCGATGAAACCATACTTAGCCGCTTGATAAGGGTTTGCAAATTTTTCCTCATATTCAGATTCTTTTTCTAGAATGTATTTTGATCTTTCAGATTCATCTTGGATAGCACTAATGTTTCTTCCCTCCAATACTTCTATAGCTCCTTTTGCTCCCATAACAGCAATTTCAGCTGTCGGCCATGCATAATTTATATCTCCCCTTAATTGCTTACAACTCATTACATCATGAGCACCACCATATGACTTGCGAAGTGTAATGGTCACTTTTGGTACAGTAGCTTCACCATAGGCAAATAGTAATTTGGCACCATGAATTATTATTCCGCCAAGTTCTTGGCTACTACCAGGTAAAAATCCAGGAACATCAACTAAAGTTACTATAGGAATATTAAATGCATCACAAAACCGAACAAACCTGGCTGCTTTTATAGATGCATTTATATCCAGCACACCTGCCAAAAAATTTGGTTGATTGGCTACAATACCTGCTGGTGCACCATTGAATCTGGCAAAACCAATGACAATATTCTTTGCGTAATTTCGCTGAATTTCAAAAAATTCATTTTCATCTGCAATAGAATGAATTACATCCGTAACATCATATGGCTTATTGGGGCTCTCAGGGATTATATCATTCAGGTCATCATCAAGTCTGTCGATAGGATCGCTATTCTTGATGATCGGTGGTTCCTCTAAATTGTTTGAAGGCAAATAACTTAAAAGCTTTCTGATAAGCAACATCCCCTCTTCTTCGTCGTCAACAAGAAAATGCGACACGCCTGATTTAGTCGAATGAACATTTGCTCCTCCCAATTCCTCCGTCGTAATTTCCTCTCCGGTTACTGTTTTCACAACTTTTGGACCTGTGAGAAACATATAACTTGCCTTATCTCTCATGATAATAAAGTCGGTGAGTGCAGGCGAATAAACAGCTCCTCCTGCGCATGGACCATAAATTGCAGAGATCTGTGGTATCACCCCACTCGCCATTATATTTCGTTGGAAAATTTCTGCATATCCTGCCAGGCTTCTTACACCTTCTTGGATTCTCGCTCCTCCACTATCATTTAATCCAATAACAGGTGCACCAACTTTCATAGCTTGATCCATGATTTTACAGATTTTATTTGCAAAAGTTTCTGAAAGCGATCCTCCAAAAACAGTAAAGTCCTGAGCAAAAACAAAAACAACTCTGCCGTCGATTGTACCATGCCCAGTTACAACTCCATCAGATAGAAATTGCTGTTTGTCCATTCCAAAAGACTTGGTTCTATGTGTAACAAACATATCGTACTCCTCAAAACTATCTTCATCGAGTAGTAAGTAAATCCGTTCTCTGGCTGTAAATTTTCCTTTATTGTGTTGAGAATTAATCCTTTTTTCTCCTCCACCTAGGCGAGCCTGGATCCGCTTTTCTATTAGTTCGTTTACTCTTTCTTGATTTTTCATATCAAAACTATTTGGCTATTTCATTTTTTTTGATTTTCACATAATTCGGTTAAAACACCATGTGTAGACTTTGGATGTATAAATGCGATGTTAAGTCCCTCTGCTCCTGATCGTGGTTTTTCATCGATCAATCGAACACCTTTTTCACTAATTTCATTAAGTGTTTTCTGAAGTCCTTCCACAGCAAAAGCAATATGATGTATACCCTGTCCTTTCTTTTCAATAAATTTTCCAATTGGTCCATCTGGTGAAGTAGACTCAAGTAATTCGATCTTGGTTTGGCCTATATTGAAAAATGCTGTCTTTACTTTTTGATCCTTTACTTCTTCAATTAAATAGCACTTAAGCCCTAATACGCTTTCATAAAACTTAATAGATTCATCGAGGTTTTCCACCGCAATTCCTAAGTGCTCTATGTGGGTTGTATTCATAATCTATATATTTGAAATATTTCTTAAAGACTATAAAAATCAAAAAATGCAAATTAACAAAATATGATTATCGTCACATATTGTAATGATTTTGATTTGCTTACTCCTTGTAGTAATGAAGATTCAATTTGATTCCTTCTATTCGCCAATAATAACAGGCATTGTAATTTACAAGACATTAAGAAACTTTAATATTAGAACTTTAAAGTCTAAAATGCGTCTATGGAATTGCTAAACAATTTCATACGCATTTATCTTATTAGGTTATAACTTATTAACTTTACTATAACAGATTAAAATTACTTCTTTATGAACAGTCAGAGCAACATATGGTATTTCGAGGACATTGACTTATACAATATTCTATGTCCTCATAAAGTGCCTTCAATGAAAGAAAAACATACATTTCATAAATATTCAAAAGATTCTTTTATTTATTTCGAAGATGAACAGTCAGATCATATTTATCTAATTGCAGAAGGTAGAGTGAAAATTGGTAGTTATACTGAGGATGGTCGTGAAATAACTAAAGCTATCCTTTCAGCAGGAGAAATATTTGGGGAATTGGCATTAATAGGACAGGAAAAGAGATCAGATTTTTCACAATCCATGGACGATAACACTACCATTTGCCCAATGAATATTGAAGAGATGAAGGAACTTATGGCGCAAAATAAAGCTTTGAATTTTAAAATTTACAAATTACTCGGACTCAGAATTAAGAAAATGGAAAGAAAAATTGAGTCATTGGTATTTAAAGACTCTCGAACGCGGATTGTCGAATTTTTAAGAGATTGGGCAAATGAAAAAGGAAAAAAAGTAGGATTTGAAACAATGATGAAAAATTATTTGACTCACAAAGATATCGCATCCTTGACAGGCACCAGTAGGCAAACGGTAACAACCATATTAAATGAACTAAAAGAGAAAAATATTATAAATTTTGATAGACGCAGAATTCTAATTAGAGATATGGATCTACTTGTTTAAATAAATTAAAAATTGTTGATAAAACTTCGTTTCAAGAATGAAATGCATTATGGCTTAATAAACTCAGGATACATTATTCTCTATTTCTTTGGAATGAGGATGCAAATAAAATTTAAAAACTATGAAAACAAATACTCCTTGTCATCGTCATTTATATCATTAATTTCATCAATATCATTTAATGTTGGAAGTAACACATAACTTAAGTTTAATTTTTGAATTTCATCAATTGTTTGTTTCAATACCAATTCAGTACTCCATGTTATATTTTTAAATACGTTTTTCGTTGGAGATGACATGCATATTAAATAATATCCACCATCCACAGATGGGCCTAATACAATATCATGTTTTTCAAGAAGCTCAAATGCGGAATTAATAATTACATCGGTCAATTCCATAGAGTCAGAACCAATAAGGCACATATTTTCATAACCGTCATTAGATGCATCTTTAAAGGCATTCAACATTCTTAATCCAAGATTATTGCCAGATTGCAATGATTTTTGAAATATCTTTTCTTCCCATATATCATTATTAATCACTACATCAGAGTAACAGATTTGTTTATTCATAGAAAGGTTCCAAACTATTTCCCTAGTTCTCACCAATAATTTTTTATAAACAGATAAGGACCTATTCTTGCCAATTGTTTTTGCTAAACGAGATTTTACCTTTCCTTCAATGAGATTTTTGACAAATACGATTAAAATATTCTTCATTTTAATAAATAAATTGAACTAAAACTTATCAAGAATTATATACGCTATTGTTAAAAATTACAAATATTAGATTTTGTTAATTAATTTTTAAACAATGTAACTACCTTTACGTTTATAATTTTATCGCTACAATCCTAACTTTTTAAATGGCTTGATTTTTGCTCTAATAAATTAATAAAATGTACCATATGGAATGATGAAAATTTACCTAACAACTTTAATTCTACTAATTTTTATTACTCAGATTTCCCTCGGACAACAAAATTTAATAGATGATAATAAAAGCGAGTTGCCAAAATTGAAGAAAGAGAGTTTACAAATTGGCACCCTTGTGGAATTATATCCAAACCCATCCATTGACTATTTGAATATAATCATTAAAAATTCACAATTGAAAAATGTTAGATTCGAAATGTTTAACATAATAGGCAATAAGGTTAGTGTTAACATTGATGTGACAAGTTCCAATAAATACAAAATTAATGTTGATGAATTTAAGCCAGGTTATTATATATTGGTGATATCTGACCTCACTACAAATTTTAACAAAGCTTATAAATTTAGAAAGCAATAAAAATTATTGACAACGTCTAACTTTTTATTTTTTACTTAATCCAATTCCTGGTTGGCACTATCATATAAAAATTGAACAAAAAAAGAGACCAAATAATTGGCCTCATTAATATTCAATATCTTATTAAAATTATCTATCCGCACTTTGAGTAGCTGCATACATTAATTTTCTTGCATTTGCATCTCTCATTTTTTGAGTGATATCTACAATGATTCCCATTTTAGTATCATCATCAACTTTTAGAGACATAGTCAATTGATCTCTTTCATGTTCTGCAAGCTTACCTCGTTCTTCTTCAATAAACTGAATAATACCATTCACTTCAATAAAAGAATCATTTGCCTGAATTTTCGGTTCACTCCCAAATTTATTAGTATCATTAGGTTTACCAACATATAGATAAGTGACTAATTTTTTCTGAGAAAGTTTCCTTAATTGAGTTGCCTGAGGAATAGATTGTTCTACCATTATAGTAGTTTCTCTTAATACAGTAGTTACCATAAAAAAGAAAAGTAACATAAAAATAATATCAGGAAGTGCCGCTGTTGGAATATCCTGGCTGGTATTTGATTTTTTCTTAAACTTTGCCATATTAATTACTTCCTGCTTTTGTAGGTTCTGCAATTGAAATATTCATGCCGATTCCTTGTCTCGCACGTTTATATTTTTCAAGTTCATCAGGTTTCTTTCGATCAAGTGCTCTAAATTCGTCCGTAGATATCCCCAATCTATCACCATAAATTTCATAATATGCGCCTTGAATTTCATCCAAAATAGCAATGTATATCTTATAACTCGTTCCGACGTTAGCTTTGAATGAAACTACGGCTTCCTTAGGATTGTCTGAAGATATTTCACTTTTTAATGAAAGAGCTTTTAATGATTGAGGGAGAGAATTATACAATGCTTGTGCATCTTCATCAACTTTTCCGAAATTTAAAACGAACTCCTTTACCATTGATCTAAGCTTTGTAACATCTGTTAGTGGTTCATCTTCAACCAAAATTCTATCAGCCGAATTGACAAGAATTTTAAAAATGTTTCTTTGATTTTTAGTAATATCCGGAGGAGGCTCATTTGGATCCGGCTTTGGTGGTAGCGTAAGTGTCAATCCTTTATCTGTAGCAATAGTAGTAGTTACAAGGAAAAAAACCAACAACAAGAACGCAATATCCGCCATGGAGCTTGAGTTGACTTCTGGTAACTTTCTGCCCGATCTAGCCATTATTTAAATATTTTATTAAACTCTGTATAAAAAATGCCTATAACTGCAAATCCAAGTAATAAATAGGCCATTATCAATGTACCCCCAACTATCTTAGATAATTCGGGTCCAACATCGAATTTTGAAAATTCTTGAGTCACTTCACTGCCAGACGAAGCATAAGCAATAAAATAAAGAGCCACAATAATGAGTACTCCTATTGCAGATTTTATTAAACTTTGTGGGTTTCCTAACGCATTTATTAGAGGTAATAGTATTGCTGCAATAGTTGCAATGATTACCAAAGTGTAACCCAAATAAAGAAATATATCAAATGAATCCATTCGCTATTCTATTTAAAATGAGTTAATTATTTAGATAATTTGTGTTTTACCAAAAGGTCAACTAAAGAGATCGAAGCATCTTCCATTTGATTAACAAGCGAATCTATTTTGGTGACTAAATAGTTATAAAATAATTGCAAAATAACTGCAACAATCAAACCACCTACAGTTGTTAAAAGAGCAACCTTAATACCGCCAGCAACAAGAGCTGGATTGATATCGTTTGCAGCTGCAATGGCATCAAAAGCCCCAATCATTCCAATTACAGTTCCCATGAAACCAAGCATTGGAGCAATAGAAATAAAAAGTGATATCCAAACTAATCCCTTCTCCAATTTACCCATTTCTACAGAACCATAGGCAATAATAGATTTCTCTACCATTTCAATACCCTCAGACATTCTTAATAACCCTTGTGTGAATATTGATGCTACAGGCCCTCTGGTGTTTTTACAAACTTCCTTAGCTCCATCAACACCGTCTTTAGAAAGAGCTTCATCAACTCTTGCTAATAATTTTTTCGTATTTGTTGTTGCCAGGTTTAGGGTAATAATTCTTTCAATGGCAATCGCAAGGCCAAGAATTAAACATATAAGCACAACAGACATAAATTCCCAACCTCCGGCAATAAACTGTTCTTTAACAACTTGATGAAATGATTGTTCTTCTTCGATTAAAGACTCTTCATCACTTACATCAGCAACAACTTCTTGTTGGACAGGCTCTGCAACTGCTTGTGTTGTATCTCCTCCAGCATCTTGTGCAAAAGAATTTGTTGATACACTGAGAGACATAACTCCTGTTGCCAACAATAAAATAATTAACTTTTTCATAGTTCAGACTTTAGAATTCTATACTTATATGGTTATAATTAATAATTAAAATCTTAGTTTTTAAAGTATCTTAACTGCGGAGAGGAAGGGATTCGAACCCCCGGTACCCTTGTGGGGCACACTCGCTTTCCAAGCGAGCACCATCGGCCACTCGGTCACCTCTCCAGGGCCAACTTATGGACCTTGGACGCACAAATAAATCAATAAATATTACTTAATCCAAATTTTAAAAAAATAATTTAAATCATTTTAAAACTGTTATTTCACTGTATAATGTTACAATTAACATTTGTTATATTTCATTAAGGTAATTTTCTGACCATAATATAAACATAAGATTAGCTATTGTAGCTTATATAGGGTAGTTAATGCTGCAAATTACCTCAACATTTTATAGGTTTATACTTATTTCGAAATTTCATTTAAATATAACTCCTCCAACTACCTGAAAGGTAGTTATTGAAAGTTAAATCTTTTTAAAATGACAGTCTTGATGATACCAATTAGCATGTTATTACAATTATACACAGTAAAACAGTAAATAGGCTTCCCTTGTAATTAGGTCATAAAAAATCATTTTAATAACAATTCAGACTCAAATTATTATTTCTTAATATATTCATTTCATTCCCAAAGCTACCTTCAAGTTGTGTAAAGTAAATTTTTCATACTGTTGATCGATTTATTTTTCTTTCTTCGTACTGTTGTCTTTTCCTTTTTTGGGAAAACATGTAATGATATTTTGCGGAGTCAGAAAAGACCTGAAGCAGCCTGAATGGAGAAAAATCAAATACCCGTGGATACAGATTGCCAAAGAAAAACTCAACTACAATCCTGACCTGTGCCCGTATTGCTTGAAAGAGAGCCTGATC
>VAPL011151339.1_pt1 | contig 11004 bp, 9 predicted proteins | sample 3395061 | NCBI WGS metagenome assembly VAPL01 (sample SAMN08290444, study PRJNA428436) | hydrothermal vent metagenome | isolation source: Deep-sea hydrothermal vent chimney 2 | place: Pacific Ocean: Juan De Fuca Ridge | depth 2182 m m
CGGTGGCCGTCGTCACGCGGGTGTTGCTGATTGTCGCATCGCCGTCGGAGTCGATGCCAACAGAAACGGCATTTGATCGTGCGCTCGCTTCGACATCGGCCTGGACTTCACGTGAGGGTAGCGCGGAGTCGCTGATCGTTGCAGTAAGGCCCAGCGCGATGCTGGTGGAGTCGCTTGTTGCGCCGAGCGCTCCGCGGTTGATAACCGTGTCGCTGCCGGCTCCGGATTGAATGCCGGTGGCGAACGAACTCGCTGACGAGTCCGCGTTGATCGTGATCGAGTCGCCGAATACGCCGGTCAAATTGCTTGCGGAGCCGCCAGCGGCGGCTGTCGCAGTGCTGTCGATCGTTGCCTCGCTGTCGACAAGATCATCGCCTTCTCCGGCATCGATTCCTGTGGATTGTGCGGCGACCGTGATGCTGACATCGACGGCCGGTTCGTCGTCGAAGATATTGCTGTCATCGAGCGCAATATCTGCGGCGTAGGCGCCGACAGTAACCGCGCTTGCGGTGGTCTGGCCGAAACTGCTGACAGTGTCATTTCCGGCTCCGGCATTCGTTCCAATACTGGTCGCGGTACTTAGCGATTCCGCCGGGTCGATGACAACAGCGGCGATGACGGTCGTCGTAGCGATAATATCGCTGTCAATAGAGATGTCGTCGTCGCCAGCGAGACCATCGACGATCGTCGACGTTGCGGTGCTCGATTCGCCGGTGTCGCTGAGGATGTTCGTATCGGCGTTCTCGGGATCGGTGACGACAATAACGTCGTCGCCGTCGGATCCGGGCACGATGACCGTCGTTTCGCTCTGATCGGCCTGCGCGGTGCGCAAGCCAAGCGGTATCTGCAAGACCAGGGCGCACAGCGCCGGAAAAAAAATTCGGTTGATAGTTCTGGTTTGCATCATGCGCCTCCGGTATTGCCGTTACGGCCGGTATAGGTTGCGGTACGATGGAGCACCGCTTCTCATACTAGTTCAAGCGGGAAACTTGCGGCAAATTGCCCAGAAGAAATGACAAATTCGCGTTTTGACGGCCGCGGTGCCTATAGATGTGGACTTGCAATGCAAGTCACAGCGTCCGTAAATAATCGTTAAGTTCTTTTCCCGTTTCCCGACGGAAGGTCTTACCCACATCCTCTACGGTTTCCAGTCTATCGATTCGAAAATTTCGGAAGTCCGACTTATTCTCACACCATGCCGTCAGTAACCAGACTTCGTCGAACGCAGTAATCCCGAGTGGCCTGATTCGCCGCTTACTCCGTTGTCCTTTCAAGTCACGGTAAGACACCAACAGCAGCTGTCGTTTGCGCACGGCTGTACGCAACGGGCTGAGAAATACGATAGATTTGGTCGCCGATTCGTTTTGCTTCGAATGTGCCAGCAACGGCGAATCGGAATAGCCCTCCCTGTCAGAGTCCGACAAAACGGCTCCGATCTTGGTGGCAGCACGAAGTGCCGCGTCCGCCAGCGGTTCGTCACCTCGTACTGCCACCAATCTCATTCCCAGAACAATCGCGTCAAGTTCGTCCGGGTCAAACCGAAGAGGCGGCAAGAAATAGCCTTTTTCAATCTGATAGCCCAGGCCGCTCTCGCCACGAATAGGTGCGCCCATCGCCTGAAGCGTCGCCATGTCTCGATAAATAGTGCGGACTGACACGTCCAGAGCATCGGCCAGGACTTCGGCGGAAACCGGATGCCTTCGTACTCGTAGTCGATCCAGAATAGAGAACAGTCTGAGCGTGCGCACGCTTTACCCTGACATAAACTGTCAGGGTAATCCAATATATTCATTCTCGTCCAACAATCGGAAAGCAACATAATGATGAAAAAAGACCTTGGTCCGCTAACCATGATGGGTTTCGCGCGTTACGAAAAATGCGATGGCGTGGAGACGGAAGAGTTGATTGATGCCTGCCTGAATTGGCGTCGCGAATTTCTCAGCAAACAGGAGGGCATCGCTTTGCATTGTTTCTTGGGCAATATTGGCGGCCAGTTTGCTGATGCAATCATGGCAGTCGATTGCGCAGCTTTCGAAGAGATGTCCAAACGTCACCCTGAGGCGGAGACTTCTGAGGTGTTCATGTCCCTGCTTAAGCCGGACTCAATTCGTCTCACACCCAACGTAATTCTTAAGCCGGGCGTTGAGGTGCCTTCCGATTTCTCCTGCATAGAATTCGGGACGTTTCAAAGCAAGCAGGAACCCGGCTTCTCCGAGTCTGCAATGCTGGCAGTATCGCGTAGCATCGAAGCTGAATACTTGTCCGACTATTCGGAAACACGCGAACATTTCATGGGCAAGGTTGGTGCCGGTACCTATTCGGAGGTCGCATTCGTGCAAACACTCGGTGCGGCACGTGAGATTTGCGGTGGCTATCATAGCAACGATGTTTGCAGCGAATTGCTTGCCATGTTTGATCCGGAGTCCGCTGATCTGGACTTTTGGTATGTGCTGGCTTGACGAGTCATTTCGCCGCAGGCTTATCGAGCTGAGCGGACTTCAGCGAAGTGCTTTTCCACGCCGCCCTGCGAGCATTCCAGCACCCGCCCGGGCCAAGCATCGGAACCCAAGCTAAGGCACCTAAAGCTACCAAGTTTCTCCGCATAGAAACGCCCAAGCCCCCCCCAGGAGACTCAGACGCTGTCGAGGCCAGTCAGAGATGACTCAGGTGATCCGCTACGCCGTGTTCTCTTGCGAGTGCCAACATGGATTGCCCGTCAATAATGCCCGCAATCGAACCATCATCTTCGTAGCCAACGATCGGACCGTGCGCGACGGCGAACATGGTGGTTCCACCCGGTGAGGTCGGTTCGTGCATCGATCCCGCTGCCTCATAGCCGTATGCGCCTGCACTACCGCGATCGTCGTCGTACCCAAACTCGCCTTCGATGACATAAACTTCCACAGCACCCGGGTGACCGTGCACCGGCGCCTTGTTGTCGGGGTCAACTTTCAGAAGCATGGTAAAGCCTCCGGTCTTTTGATCCACGTTTAGCAACTTGAAATGCGTGCCTTCGATCGCCCAGGGTGCCCATGGGAGCGTTGAGGGATCAAAGAAAGCGGGCATTGTTGGTTTGACCGCCTTGACAGTTGATTTGCCTGTTCTCTTGAGTTGTTCAGCCGACATATGGTTCTCCTGCCCAGCATGTAAGATACGGTTTAATCTACGCCGTATCGCGTCGATAACAATGACGCGAATGGCTTATTTTTCGGACACCTGCGTCGTCCGGAATACATCAGCGATTTCCTAGAACTCCTTGCGGAAACTCAGTCCCCACTCACGACCAACGGCGTAGGTAGCGAGGGCGGCGCCAAAGGAACCTAAGGTCGAAAAGCCACCGCTAATGTAACTCTCGTCCGTCAGATTGGTGCCAGATAGCACAATGTCGAAATCGTGCTTCTCGTTGTACAAAGTAATGCGGCCACTTAACAGGCTGAAAGATGCCTGCGAAACGGATTCGGTGTTCACGATGTCGTTGTAGACCTTCGAGCGATACGACCAGTCACCGCGAAAGCGTAGTTCTCCAAACGATCCGCTTAACGGCAATGCGTATTCCAAAGAAGCACTGCCAGTCCATTTCGGAGTCTTGGCAAAAGTCGAGCTTGTGGTCACGTCAGTTGCGGTACCGGTGTCAATATATTCGGCGTCGAGATAGCCGACTCCTGCCGATATGAGCCAGCGTTCAGAGGGTAGCGCCGTTAGATCAACCTCAAACCCTTTCACTTCGGCTTTCGCAGCATTGCCGATGACCAAAATCAGGTTTCCGCTTGCATCCGCCGAGATGCTGCCAAGTTGCATGTCGGTGTAGTCCATGAAGAACGCGGCCGTATTCAGACGAACCCTGCGGTTTGCAAATTCTGACTTCAAGCCGACTTCGAAGGTCGTCACGAACTCAGGATCGAATGACTCGACTGCGGAACCCGTAGTCGGCCGGCCATTGAAACCACCGCTTTTGAAGCCACGCGCAATAGATCCGTACACCATCAAGTCATCATTGGCCTGAAAATCCAGGCCAATTTTTCCTGATGGCTCGCTCCAGCTATTGCCAATAGTCGATAGCGGTACGATGTGCACACCGGCGTTGATTCGCAGATGTTCGAGCGTGTAGTCCTTGGACTCGTCGGTATACCGGATGCCACCGTTCAGATTCCAACGATCCGAAAGTTGAAAGGCGAGTTGGGCGAAAACGGCGTAGCTGGTAATGTCAATCTCGTTGTAGATATCGAAATCAAGATCCAGGCCGGGATTGATCGGGTTACCCGCACAGCCGGGCGCAACAAAGGGTGGTGCGCACGGGCTACCGCTCAACTGAACCGGCAAAGCCTCCAGCGCATCGTAGAGGCCGGACACCAGCCTGACATCATTTCGATCTGTACCTTTTTCATTCATGTAGAAAACGCCGACTAACCAGTCGAATTTGTCGTCGATGGCTGTTCCGAATAGCTGAAACTCCTGGCTTATCTGCTCCTGGGTCTGAACCTGGTCAGTGGATACGTACTGATTGGGCGAACCGTCATTATCGGCGCCGAATGTTGCGTCCATTTCGCGATAGGATGAAATGGACTTAAGGGTAGTACTTGGGAACTCGTGATTGACCGTCACGCCGATACCCTTGACATCCAGATCATTGCCGTTGGGTCCCGTTCCATAGCTTATCGGCTGGTCACCGGTAACAAAGGCTGTTGTCATGGGCGAACCGTTGGGCAAACCGACCAAGCCATTCCACAACGGGGCCAGTCCGTTGAGGGGTTCGAACTGAACCAGAGACACGGCCGGTGACTCCTCTCGCTCGCGAGTGTAGTCGAAGACGATGTCCAGCGTGGTGTCTTCCGACGGTGTCCAGCGGAGAGAACCGCGTGCAGTAACGGCATTTTCATTTCCGAGCTCATCGATCTTTTCGCCAGTCGCAAAGTCGAGTCGGTCAACGTAGCCGTCACGGCTCTTGTAAGAGAGTGCAAGTCGGCCCGCCCAGGTTTCCGATAACGGAATATTTATGCCAAAACGACCGTCGAGTCGGTCGTAGCTGCCGACAATTACCTCGGCCATGCCGCTAAAATCCTGGGTCGGTTTGTTAGAGATCACATTGATCGCACCGCCGATGGTGTTCTTACCGAACAGAGTTCCCTGGGGGCCACGCAATATCTCGACTCGCTCCAGATCAAGCAAATCCAACACGCCGCCGAGCGTGCGCGGGAGATATACGCCATCCATATAGATGCCAACCCCGGGGTCGGTAGTAAACAGGAAGTCGCTCTGACCGACGCCGCGTATGTAAATCTGGGCGTTGTTCCCGGCGCCACTACTGCTTGGAGCAGTATTCATGAGTACGTTGGGGGCAAATCGCGACACTTCGACCAGGTTGGTCAGGTTGCGCTGAGCCAAGTCGGTGGCCGTAAAAGCTGAAATGGAAATCGGCGTTTCCTGTAACGACTCTTCCCGCTTTCTGGCCGTCACTATGATTTCGTCGATTCCGAGTATCGGACTGGCAGAATCCCCATCATCCTGTTGTGCCATAACAGATTCGCCGAGCGCCGCTGTCAACGTTGCGGTCGCGAACAAGGCGATACTGCACTTTCTGAAAAGCAAGATTGTGTTTTCTGGCAGTACTCTGGCTAGCTTCGAATTACGCATGGTTGTGGTTTCCCCCGGTCCGTCTGATTTGGATGTTGTTAGCCCATTTCACCGCAAAACTAATGCCAGAAGGCCATTTTAGCCATAGCGCAAATGGCTCAAATTCGTAGAAGTGGGGAGATGGCTTGCGTCGTCGGTGACCCAAAGGATGGACAGCGACCAGATCCAGGCCTGCGGTGGGTAAGAACTGCTAGCGGCGCGCCAACTTGCTGACGAGGCTGGTGCGGTTGTGTACGTTTACCTTGATATAAATCGAGCGCAGGTGATTTTGCACTGTGCGTACGCTAATGCACAGTCGGTCGGAAATTTCCGGGTTGGTCATGCCCAGGCTCACGAGTTTGACGATATCGATTTGTCGCGTTGTAAGCTTGAAACGATCTAACTGCTCGTGCTTGATGATGCCGACTTCCCCGGTACCGAGGTAGACCAGGAAGCGCAGTCCTTTTGCGCCGCAATCGTAGGGACGAATATGCACGTTCAGTAACCGGCCGCCAGGCTGCTCAACATTGAACTCTTCGCGAAACTCATTGTTGTCTTGCCCGCCCATAGCGCGTTTCAGCTGATGGCAGCGGTTGACAATTTCGCCGGGTAATTGGAGTGGACCCACCGCGGAACCGTTATCCGCCGGATGTTGGAGAAGATCAGCGGCGTTGCCAAAATCGCAGATCGGTATGCCGTTCGAATCGAGGATCACTACGCAGGTATGCGGGTTGTCGGCTGCCAGAGCTTCTATGATCAGCTCACGCTCATCGGCTCTGTCCGACGCTCGTATCTTCTGCACAGCTGCAGACAGGTAAGGCGATAGCAGGCTGGCCTTCGTGATCTCTCTTTTGGAGAACGCCGGGGTTCCATCGGGGCGATGAAGGCCAAAAACGCCGATTGGCCGGCCATGCTTAACGAGTCCGAGAATCATGACGTGATAAACGGACTGCGGTCGCAGGAATTCCCGATAGAATCTTGTTCGAACTAACTCAGCGTGCGGCATGATTTCGCTAGAGACGACTACCGTCGAATCGTTTGCGGGTTCCTCAAGGAAGCGAGCGACAAACGGATCGATATCCTGATAGTTGGCGCACCAGACGCTCGGACCATCGTTAGGTACTCCGTACGCCAGGCCGCTTTCGAAATTCCACGCGCCATCGTTCCCCGAAATGCCAAGGTAAACGGCACTGCTTGAGCCGACGCAATCCTCCATAAGACGGAAAGTCTTCTCTTGCAGATCCTGCAGGTTGTCACACTCCAGTGCCGTCCGGCCTACCGCCAGAACATCATTCAGATCGCGAGCCGCGAGCTGGCTCATCCGGTTGCTGCCATAGTGCGTCACCTTATGGGGCGAGTGTCATGCCTCAAACTGCAAGTTTGGTGACGAGAAGATCGCCCCGTTTTGATCGCCTGGAAATTTGAGCCATTTGCGTCATTGTCAATCGAACGCAGTCAACCTAAATTCTTCTCATTATTGTAACTCAGACTGCGATTATAGCTCAGGTCGCGGGAAAATCGCCCACTTATTCAGTTTTCTTGGCAATACGAGAAAATAGAAGGTGAGATCCGGTTCGTTGAACAGATATCGCGTTGCGGGAACAGATGCGTTGTGTGTACCGGTTCCATTGCGCTCGCCCAAGGTCGTATTGTGGCGTGTCGCGCTCTGGCTTATGACAAGTATGAAGGGAAAATCATGACACTCGATCCACAAACGAAAGCATTCCTGGACCAGGCCGCAGCGGCTGGTGGCCCGCCGTTGTGTGAACTGCCGGTATCGGATGCGCGAACCGCGCTCAAGGAAATTACGACCGCAATGACTACTCCCAGGCAGGAAGTAGGAAAGTTTCAACAGCGCACGATTCCCGGATCCGACGGGGATATTCCGGTTCGTTTGTATTGGCCGGATATTCCGTCTGAACAAACAACGCCTCTTCCTGTGCTGATGCTGATTCATGGCGGCGGGTTCGCTTTGGGCGACCTGGACACACATGACGAAGTGGCTCGTTTCTACTGCAACCGTGCGGGTGTGGTTGTGATCAGTGTGGATTACCGCCTTGCGCCCGAACACATGTTTCCGGCGGCGGTTGAAGACTGTTACGACGCGTTGTGCTGGGCGCACGAAAACGCCGCGTCCCTCGGAGCTGATCCCTCAAAGATTGCCGTAACCGGGGACAGTGCAGGCGGTTGCCTGAGCGCCGTAGTTTGCCAACTCGCGCGAGACCGACAGGGTCCACCCGTCGTTTTCCAGGCGCTGCTGTATCCGGTGGTGACAATGCAACTTGATACTAACTACGCGTCTCGAAAATCGTTCGGATCCGGCGAGTACTTTCTCGGTCAGAAAGACCTGGAGTGGTTCAACGGTATGTATTTGAATTCGCCGGATGAGGCGAACGACACACGCGCCTCACCGATACTGATGGAAGACCTTTCCGGCCTGCCGCCGGCACTGGTGCTTACCGCGGGCTACGATCCGTTGCGCGATGAAGGCGCTGACTACGCTAAGCGTCTGAATGCAGCCGGTGTGGATGCGGAGCACTTTTGTTTCGAGGGAGCAATACACGGCTTTACGTCGTTTGGCGGTGCAATTGATATTGGCACCGATGGCCTGCAGATGGTGGCGGACGGGGTACGGAATGCGCTTGAGGATTAGGCGGCTGAAACGCAGCGTTCACGTCACCGTCATAGACCTGGTCGTGGCGGATATCGGCGAACTTAGGGGGTAGCGGACTTGGGTCGGTTGGATGACAAGGTGGCGCTCGTAACGGGAGGCGCGTCGGGTATCGGGCGAGAAACGTGCAAGTTGTTTGCAGCCGAGGGCGCCCGCGTCCTGGTCGCAGACGTGAACGAATCAGGCGGTGAGGAAACAGTGGCCTCTATCGGCGATGCGGCACGTTTCCTGCACCTCGATGTAAGCAACGAAGAGAAATGGGTGCAGGCCGTTGCCACCGCCGAAGGCACTTTTGGTGGGCTGGACGTACTGGTCAACTCCGCCGGGGTCGGTTTTAGCGGAGACTTTGAGGACACCAGTCTCGATGAATGGAACGGTTTGATGAGCGTAAACCTGACTGGCGTTTTTCTGGGCTGCAAGCATGCTGTCCGAGCCATGAAAAACTCCGGTGGTGGGGCCATCGTGAATCTGTCGTCAATCGCGGGGCTGGTCGGCGGCGAAGATATTGCTGCTTACAGCGCGAGCAAAGGCGGTGTGACGATGTTGTCGAAGTCGGTGGCTTTGTCGTGCGCCGGTCGCGGGCTGAATATTCGCTGCAATTCTGTGCACCCGACGTATGTCGATACGGAAATGCTTGATCCTATCGCCGAGTTGTTTGGCGGTCGCGACGCGATGCTGGCCGGGATGGCGGAGAGCGTTCCACTGGGCAGGTTGGCAACTGCGCGTGATATTGCGAACGCGATTCTATTTCTGGTCTCAGACGAGTCGTCAATGGTGACCGGTTCGGCAATGGTCGTGGATGGCGGACAAACCGCCGGACTGTCTGCGCGACATACGGTGGACTAAAGGGGAGACTTATCGGTGGGTAGGGTACAAGACAAGATAGCGATAGTAACGGGCGGGGCTTCCGGACTGGGCAAAGCCACCGCAGCGTTGCTTGCTCGCGAAGGTGCACGAGTCACGATCACCGATATCAACGAGCCGGCCGGTGAAAAGACGGCGGACGAGATCGGGGCGAAGTTCCTGCCCCACGATGTCGCGGATGAACAGGCATGGCGGGATGTCATTCGCGCAACAACCCGGGAATTTGGCGGTCTCGGTGTGTTGGTCAACAACGCCGGAATCGGAGAAAGCAATGCGGCAAATGACCCCGAGGCCACTAGCCTTGAGGATTTCAGTCGCGTGTTCGCGGTTAATGCCGGGGGCGTCTTTCTCGGTTGCAAGTATGCAATCCCTGCCATGCGTGAAAGTGGCGGTGGCTCGATCATAAATATGTCATCCGTTGCTGCGCTGGTAGCGACGCCCTTTCTAACGTCGTACGGTGCGAGTAAGGCGGGGGTGCGTCAACTGACTATGTCCGTTGCCGCCCATTGTGCCGGTCTCGGTGATCGCATTCGTTGCAACTCTGTGCACCCGGGCCAGATCATGACTCCGATGCTGAAAGGATTGTTTGCCGACGTGGCTGCCGCCCAGGGACAGAGCGTGGAGTTCATGCAAGCAGAGTTTCTAAAGCAAATCCCGATGGGGGAATTTGGTGAAGCACAAGACGTGGCCAACATGGTTCTGTTCCTTGCCTCGGATGAGTCCAGGCACGTCACGGGGACACAGATGCTTGTTGATGGCGGCATGTTGTCAGCCAGATAATAGGAGAGAAACATGAGTCAACCGGATGGTGCAATTATGCAGCTTGGCTACGTCGTCGAAAATCTTGACGAGGCGCTCGAGCATTGGACCCAAGCTATGGGAGTCGGCCCGTTCTTCGTGATGGAGGGTCTGGAAATACTCGACACGAAGTATCGCGGCCAGGCGACAGATATCGATCTGACGATCGCGCTGGCGTATTCCGGCACTATGTGCGTGGAACTCATCAAGCAGAACGATGACGAGCCGTCCGTGTATACGGAATTGCTGGAGCGAACAGGCTGCGGCGGGTTTCACCATTGGGCTATCGGTACAGAGCAGTTCGATGAGGAAGTGGCGCGCTACCGGTCCAGGGGATACGACGAAGTATTCTCTGGAAAAGTGGCGGTGGGTGATCAGTACGCGTACATGGATACGCAAGAAGACCTTGGCGGCATGATAGAGCTTATTAAGCTCACTCCCGCTGTGAGGGAGTTGTTCGGGAATCTTGAGGCGGCGGCCTCAGACTGGGATGGCGCCGATCCGATTCGCCGCCCGGAATGAAGAACGACTCACCAACAAGCACAGGACCAGGAGGCTCACCTTGCTAGTACCACTGCTGGTCGATGATTTCTTACGCCGTGCGGCGTGTTTGTACCCTGATAAAACGGCGATCGTCGACGGTCCCCATCGGTTTAGCTACCGGCAGTTCCAGGCCCGGGTCAATCAGTTATCCAACGCATTGCTCGAGCGCGGCGTCTCTCAAGGCGACCGCGTTTGCATGCTCGGCCCAAACTCTCACTACTTCCTTGAGAGCTTCTACGCGACCAGTCAGATCGGAGCGGTGTTGGTGCCGCTCAATTATCGCCTTGTCGATCAGGACTATCGATACATTCTGGATCACGCCGGTGCGACAACATTGCTGGTCGACTACGAATATACCGACCTGATCGACAGCATCCGCGGTGATCTGGGAGCCGTCGAGAACTGGATAGTCTGCGGTAGCGAACGCGCTGCACCTGCTGGCTGGGTCGACTGGGACGCCATGCTTGCAGAAGCCGCAGAAACTTCGCCGCCGGAAGTGGAACGGACCGAAAACGACC
>VAPL010527954.1_pt1 | contig 11001 bp, 5 predicted proteins | sample 3395061 | NCBI WGS metagenome assembly VAPL01 (sample SAMN08290444, study PRJNA428436) | hydrothermal vent metagenome | isolation source: Deep-sea hydrothermal vent chimney 2 | place: Pacific Ocean: Juan De Fuca Ridge | depth 2182 m m
AGCGACAGCGTTAACTCGTCTGTTGCGGCCAGCGTGAGATCAAACTCGAGGCCGGTCGTTTCTGCTTGTCCGACGTTCTGTACGATCGTCAGGTTCGATACGGTGAAATCCAGAAAACCGAACTGGAAGTCGTCCCATTGCACAAAGTAGACCGCGCCGTTGAAACGCAGCCTGCCGTCCATATAAGTCGTCTTCCAGCCAAACTCGTAATTGTAAACAAAATCCGGTTGGTACTTCGGAATTCCGGGTACCCGGGCCCGGTTGACACCGCCGGAGCGAAAGCCCTCGGAGTAGGTGCCGTAGATCATCTTGTCTTCGTCAATCTGGTAGCTCAGATTCAGCTTGTAGGTTTCGCCGTCACCTTCTGACACGTCATCAAGAATGCGCGTATCAAAGCAGGGGTACTGTGGCGTGCCGTTGGCGCGGTCCTCTACAAATACGCCATTGATGTAACTGCCGGTACAGTGGCCGATAAAGCCATTGAAGCCGAACAGCGAGTTTTCATAGTCGAACAATCGGATTCCGGCGGTGCCGGTCAGCCGGTCGGTGAAATCGTAAGTCACCTCACCGAACGCCGCTTTATCTCTGTCGTTGCGTACCTGGTAGGTCTGCCAGGTTGTAATGCCGTTTTCGATGACAGAGTTGGCGGGATTCATGTCCGGTACAACCCATTGCAGATCGAAATTATGTTCCTGCTCCTGAGCGAACGCACCGACAATCCAGCGGAAACGACTATCGCTTGAAGATTGCAGACGAATTTCGTGGCTCCAGCGGCTAAAGGTTTCGTCACCGATAACGTACTGCGACGGATCAGCACAACCGCCCTGAGCATCGTAGTAAAGGCAGTCGAGGTAGTAGTAGACGTCTTCGAGATACTCGGAGTAACCTGAGTAGTCGTAAAGACTGTTCACATCGCGGTCAAGATAGGAACCGGCGTAAACCAGGTTCAGGTCACCGATGTCGCCATCGACGGTAAGCGTGGCCTGGTACCAGCTCTCATCTTGAGAGTCCACGAAAAAGCGCTGTGCCTGCAGATCGCCAAGATCGTCAGGATCGTGATACCAGACGCCGGTAGCGTCGGCTTTTTGATACATGAGCCCGGGCGTTACCGTCCAGTCTTCGTTCAGGTCTACCTTCAGCAGCGCTCTGGCACCGGAGACCTCAGAATCGTTGAAGTCTTGCTCGACCACGGCTGCGTTATTGATTGAAATACCGCTGGCCGCATAGGTGATCGAAGACGGGACATTGTCAATATAACCGCCGTCTTTCTTGGTCCAACCGACCAGCCGAATCGCCGCGCGATCCGAGAGAGGTATGTTGACAAAACCGTTCAGACCATAGCCCATTTCGCCGCTCTTGGTCGTAGTAGCGCGGACGTCGTAGGCTGAGCTGAATTCCCCGATTTCGGGTTTGTTGGTGATAATTCGAAGGGTGCCCGACTGACTGCCCTGGCCGTACAGTGTTCCTTGCGGTCCGGACAATGTTTCGATTCGAGCAATGTCGTAAATCTGAATATCGAGAACCTGATTGATCGTGGTTATCGGTTGCTCGTCAAGATAGACGCCGACGCTCGGCATTGAGGCCGAGTGATTGCCATCGCCGCCGCTGGCAATGCCGCGCATGTAGACTTGTGAGTAGCCCGGGCCGTTGGATGTAAACGATACGGTCGGTATGTAGGCGATGTAGTCTTCGAATCCGTTGACGAACAGTTCTTCGAGTTGCTGATTTCCCAATACCTGCACGGATAGCGGCAGATCCTGAAGGCTGGAGGTTCGTTTTGATGCAGTGACAACGATCTCTTCCAGCGCGTCCGTGCCGAGCGCCGTCCCCACAAAGCCCGTTGCGATGACGGATCCGGTAAGGGCAAGCGATATGGCATTGGCCAGTGGTTTACGTCTGAAGTTCTTCATAATCCCCCCACGCAAGGCGTGTTTGTGTCGTAAAGGCAACAAAATCGAAACAGTCGCTATACTTTATTATTGATACTATTGATTGTTCATAATTAACAGTGAATAACATCATTTATCATGATCGTCCAGTTCGAGACTTTTTTGCAACACTCACGGATCGAATCATAACGTATGGTTTCATCAGTAACCGAACCTTTGGGCGATCTGAAAACCGCGCTACAGCGCGCGGCAGGCCTGTTGCGCCAGAACCCACAAATGGCGGAAGAGCAGACAAAAGAGATTCTCAGGGTCTATCCGAACACAGAGCCTGCTGAGAGAATTCTTAGCGCTGCCTATCGTCTTCAGGGACGACCGCATCATGGCCTGGCTCTGTTGGAACCATTGGCGAAGAAGAACACCGCCTCAGCCGACCTCTTATACGAATTGGCACTTTGCCAGGGCGCGGCCGGGCTTGGCGAGGAGGCTGTCGGTAATCTTCGCAAAGCCGTTCACATGAATCCGGAACACGCAGATGCGTGGCGTTCGCTCGGTGACCAACTCAACGCGGCCGGCGAAGAAGAGGCGAGCGAAAAAGCCTACGAAAAACACCTGGAGCTCGCGACTCGAGATCCGCAACTGATCAAGGCCGCCGCTTATCTTCGCGAGGGCAAACTGGCGAAAGCGGAGAAGCTTTGCAAGCAGGCCGTAAACCAGCGGCCAACCGACGTTTTTGCCATTCGCTTGCTGGCGGAACTCGCCATCAAGCTGAATCGGTTCAAGGACGCACAGCATCTGCTGGAACGATGTCTGGAACTGGCTCCGGATTTTCATCACGCGCGGCACAATTACGCCGTCGTACTTCTCCGGCGGCAACAACTGGCAGAATCCGTAAGCGAGCTCGACACGCTGTTATCGAACGAGCCGAACAACCCGAACTACCTGCTGCTTAAGGGCGCCGTGCTGGTGCGCAAGGGCGATCATCTTCAGGCGCTGGAATTGTACGAAAAAGTGCTGAAGTCCTATCCGGGTCAGGCACGCGCGCACACGAACTACGGTCATACTCTAAAGACTGTCGGCAGATTGGATGAGGCGATCGCGGCGTATCGGACGAGCATACAATTGAGTCCGAATATCGGCGAAGCGTACTGGAGTCTGGCGAACCTCAAGACGTTTCGGTTTGACGATGAGGACGTGAGTTCGATGCGTGCACGGGTAACCACCGAAGGCGGCGACCCGGACGACCAGGCCCACATCGCGTTTGCGCTAGGTAAGGCGCTGGAGGATCGCGGAGCATTTGATGAGTCGTTTGCGTTTTACAAGCGCGGCAACGCCATTCGCCGGATACACCATCGCTACAACCCGAAGATAAACATTTACGACTCTGTACGTCAGATCAAGCAGTTCGACGAGGAGTTTGTTGCATCGCGCAAAGGGCAGGGATGCGATGCTCCCGACCCTGTATTCATCGTCGGACTGCCGCGTGCGGGTTCTACGCTGCTGGAGCAAATACTGGCGAGCCATTCCGCGGTTGATGGAACCGGTGAGCTGCCGGATATTATCGGTATCTCACGACGCCTCGGAGCAAAGTCGCGACACAATCCTACTTCCAGTTACCCGGAAATTCTGACGACACTTACGGCTGATCAAATCAAGGAACTCGGCGACGGCTACATTCAGTCAACCCGGATCCAGCGCGGTGATGCACCGTACTTTATCGACAAGTTGCCGAACAACTTTCAGCATATCGGTTTGATTCATTTGATCTTGCCAAATGCAAAGATCATCGACGCCCGACGTCACCCGATGGGCGGTTGTTTCTCGTGCTTCAAGCAGTTGTTCGCGAAGGGGCAGACCTTCACCTACGACCTGGAAGATGTCGGTCACTACTATCGTGATTACGTGCGGTTGATGGATCACTGGGACAAGGTATTGCCCGGCGTCGTGCATCGTGTTCAGTATGAGGACATGGTGCGCGATACGGAATCCGAGATTCGTCGCCTGCTGAGTTATTGCGGGCTGGAGTTCGAAGAACAGTGTCTGCGTTTCTACGAAACCAAACGCGCGGTACGCACACCGAGTTCCGAACAGGTGCGCCAGCCGGTTTATGACAAGGGGCTGGAACAATGGCGGAACTACGACGAACATCTTGGGCCGCTAAAATGTGCGCTCGGGCCTGTTCTTGAGCGGTATCCGATCGACTAGCTGGAGATCGTAACTCGCACGCGCATACCAACAGGCGCCGTTCATGCCGATTCCCGATGATAAGTCGTAGGGCAGGTGACCGAAAAAGTTAACGTTGTCCGACGACAGATCCGAATATTCGTCAGTTGATGTTGTCGCCGCCGATATCAAGCGTACCCATGTGCCACGATGTCGAAACCGTCCGTCTTCGTGTCGACGAGGTTGGTAAGGAGCGTGACACTAGCAGTCAAACTCGCCGAAAGTGACTGTCATATCCTGTGAGACTTTCTTCAGACCGAACGCCTTTCCCGTCACTTTCACAGTGACTTCACCGATGACGAATACTCCCTGCTGCTCAAGCCACTGATATTCGACCTTTTGGTACATGCTCTTTACTTTGATGCCAAACCCCGGAGAGAACGGCTGCGTGTTACTGACCTCGACATAGGCAACGCTTTGCAGGTTCTTGTCGATGACCAGCTTGCCGGTGAGCGCAGCGGTGATTCTCTTGTCGTCGGCGGTATCGGCAGCCGGAGTGAACTCGTAAACAGCCTCGAGGTTCGATTCTTCCGACAGCTTGAAACTTCCTGGGTCAGCCACGTCGTCGAATTCAAGCGCCGTAGGTAAGGTTCGGTTTACTCTGTCGTTCCGGTCGTCGGAGTAATTCTTGACCTCCTTGGCGGTCGGGGAACGACCGTCGATCTCGAGCAGTTCCCAGGTACCGTGGCCTGGGTCGAAGCGCTCGGTAGTGTTCAGATCGCCATCTTGCATCGAGCGGGTGAAACTGCATTGGGTCATCTGGTGATCTTGCATATTGGAAAATGCGAGCCCGATAATTTCCGGGACAGCCGTGGTGCTGACCGCTGCCGCCAGAAGGTAGAAGATAGCGTTCATAGGTTGGTGAGCCGCTCGGAGTTACTATTCACATGTTGTGTGATGCGGCTCATCATAAAAACGTCGCAGCTAACGGCGTCCTGATCATAACGAAATTCTGCTTCCTTCTAGAAATCGTAACTCGCACGCGCATACCAATAGGCGCCGTTCATGCCGATTCCCGACAATATGTCGTAGGGCAGGTGACCGAAAAAGTTAATGTTGTCCGACGACAGGTCCGGATATTCGTCGGTGATGTTGTCGCCGCCAATAGCAACGGTCAGCGCATCGTTCACGTCAAACGATACATCCAGATCAATCGACCATACGGCATCGTAGGTCTGCGGGTCCGGGAATCCGCCGCCGAAATCGAAGTCGCGGGTTGTTTCACCGAAGCGTGTTGCCCGCAAGGTCATTCCCAGGCGCTCGAGAGCCCAATTACCCGACAGAATAATCTTGTCGTCCGGTGCTGCAGTCTCAAGCAAGTTGAGTTCCTCCTCGCCGAGCACGGAGGGGTTCTGCACTTCGGTGTCGGAGGTGTTGTACGCTGCAGTCCAGTTGAAGACCCCGCCGCCGATATCAAGCGCACCCTGTGCCATGACGTCGAAGCCGTCCGTCTTTGTGTCGACCAGGTTGGTCAGGAACGTGACATTGTCGGTTGAGCCCTGGACCAGGGTGATGCGATCGTCGATATTGATCACGAAGTAGTCCACCGTGACACTGAACAACGCACCTCTGTCAAAAACGAAACCGAAGCTCAGGTTGTCGCTCTCTTCCTCTTTCAGCGGTACGGCGCCGTTGGCAATCGCGAGCGGGTCGGAAACCGGGAGATGTCCAAAGGTTTCCAGCATGCCGCCACCGCCAAAGTTCTGTGTGGAAAACCGAAAGCTTGTCTGCGCCAGTGACGGGGCACGAAAACTGGTACCGAATGCGGCGCGTACCGCGAACTCGTCGTTTATCGCCAAGCGTCCTGAGAGCTTGCCGTTTATCGAGTCACCGAAATCGTCGTAGTCTTCGTAGCGCCCGGCGACACCGACGGTCAATGCGTCGGTGATCGGTAATTCCAAGTCTGCGTAGAGAGCGTATACGGTACGGTCTGCATCTGCCGTGCTGGCAGCATCCAGTCCCGGACCGGCTTCCGCGCCGATGCCGGCAGTCGCTGACAGCGGACCTTCCTGGTAGGACGCCGGGTCGCCCGCTTTGGTTTGATAATCCTCGAATCGCAGCTCAGCGCCGTAGGCCAGCGTCATCGGGCTGGCCATGCTGTTGTTTTCAAACTGCGTGATGGCGTCCGCGTTGAGCGTGGTTTGCAGGAACTCGAAGCCTGCCAGCTTGAACGCGGTTGGACTGTTAGCGCCAAACGACGGGTTGATCGAATTGCGAACACCGAACTCGTAGTCGTTCATTCCGACGACGAGACTCAAATCCCAATCGGTCTCGGATCGAGTGCCGCGTATGCCCGCGGCGACCGACAGGTCCTTGTTATCGCCGGTCGTGATCGGACGATAGCCGTTCGGGTACACCGCCGGTACACCCGAGAAACCATCGGGATAACGAAAAAAGGCGGCACCCTCGGCATCGCGTTGGCTGTAGCGACCGAAGGAATAAAATTCAGACTCGCCAACGCCAAAACTTGCGTTGTAGAAAATCGAAATATCGTCCGAATTGCCATCGCCCGGTGCAAACAGGCGTGCGTTATCCAGCGCCTGATTGGCCGGCGTTTGAGCTTCGAAAAACGGTAGCTCGCCGATGCCGGCACGATTGGTTGAGGAACGCTCGCGGTAGTCGAAACCGACGCGCAGGCTGCCGTCGTTGCCGATGGCCATGCCGTAATCCGCTGCCAGGGAGAAGGTCTGGCCGTCGGTAATCGTGTTGCCGGTTGGCTTGAAGTCGGTGCGATGTCCGCCGTAGGAAACTGTCAGGCTGCCACCTTCGGCGGCACTCTTGAGCACGATGTTTATTACGCCGGCAATCGCGTCCGAGCCGTATTGCGCGCCGGCACCATCGCGCAGGATTTCAATGCGCTCGATGGCAATCAACGGAATCGTGTTGAAATCGAAAGCGCTCGTTCCCTGCCCAATAGCGCCTTCCAGGTTCACTACCGCCGAAACATGTTGCCGTTTACCGTTCACCAGAACCAGCACTTGATCGGGACTCAGTCCGCGCAACTGCGCCGCGCGAACGTGGTCTGCGGCACCAACGTTCGACTGGCGAGGAAAACTGAAACCCGGGGACAGTGCCTGCAACAGTTCACCGAGTTCACCGCCAGCGGTCGCAATTTTCTGCATTTCATCGGCGGTAATGACATCGACAGGGACCATGCTCTGCAGCGGATCTCGTCCTTCGCCGCGCGAGCCGACGACCACGATTTCCTCAACCTCTGGTACTTGCGCGACGACGTCCTGAGACATTGCGCCCAAAGCAACGGTGATGGCAAGAGAGAGTGTTCCTGTTTGGCTGGATCTGTTGAGTTTCATAGTGAAATTCCTGTCGGCAATTCTATTTTTTGATTTCGATCGTCCATTCGGCGCCCGATGCGATGTGAAAAGTCGCCGCGAAGTCGCCTTGATTTAACGCCAGTGCGACGTTGTTGAGACTGTTGAGGTAAATCAATGGTTCCCCTTTTTGCACCGCACCAAAGGTCGTGTGATAAGGGATCTTCGCGTCGTACACTACTTTCCCTGCACTGCGAATGGTTACGTGTGCAACATCGCCGTGTTGCAGCGCGAGCTCGCGAAACGTGTCACGAGCGATATTGGTCCACACATTGCCGTACTGCACATCGAGTATGGGAATGTTCCCTGTGAGTACGTCGTGCTCGATTTTCGCTTTCTGATAGTCAATCGATACGACCTGTGGTTTCAGTTCACCGCCAACCTCTTCAAAGCTGATGACGCCGGCGGCTAAACGCGCTCCGGTGTAGGCGTACACATCACGTCCGTGGAAGGTGTACGACGCCTCGGAGTCCTTGCGCCGATTGCTCGCCTCATCGATTTCGCGGACTGCGTCGATCCCAAGGTTGGCCGCAACGAAGGTCAGCGTGCCGTTGTCTGGAGTGACGAAGTAGTGACCGGTCTCGGTCTTCAAGACCACTGATTTACGCTCGGTGCCGACACCCGGGTCTACGACGGAAACAAAAACGGTGCCGGCCGGCCAGTACTCTGCGGTCTGATCGAGGCGCAACGCGGCTTCCCAAATGTTGTACGTGGGTATTTCGTGCGTCAGGTCGTGAATATGCAGTTGGTTTGATACGCCAACTGCCACGCCTTTCATTGCCGCTACCGCGCCGTCTTTGCTGCCAAAATCGGATTGTAAAACCAGCGGCGATTCTGCCCAACCCGGTGTAAGCGTCAGAAGTATTAACAAGGCCGTGGCAAGTCGCATGATGGTTATCCTGTGATGTGGGTGGCATGTAGGCCGTCCAGAATAGCTCGCCAGATGCAGGAATGGCAGTACAACCGAACGTGCGTGCCTATGAATTCTTGACTGATCGGTCATAAATTGATATCGTCGCGGCGATGGTAGGAAGGCCAAGAGAATTTGACACCGAAAAAGTCCTGGATGCGGCGATGCACGCATTTTGGGCCAACGGCTATGAATCGACGTCGCTGGCGGATTTGGTAAAGGCGACCGGCTTGCACAAGGGCAGTCTCTACCACGCGTTTGGCGACAAACACACGCTTTTCCTGCAATCGTTAAAGCGCTACCTTGCTGACATGCGAGAGCAGAAAACGGCAACCTTGAGCGGCGCGTCGAGTCCGCTTGAAGGGCTTCACGCGGTCGCGCACGGTTTGATTGATATTGCGGATGACGACCCCAATTGTCCTGGCGGGTGCATGGCGATTAACGCGTTGGTGGAACTCGCGCCGCACGATACAGAGGTACAGAAAATCCTGGCAGCGCACAGCGACTCTATGCGCAGCTCGCTGGAAAAGGCAGTGACGGCGGCGCAGGAACAGGGTCAGATCGTTGATACTCGGCCGGCCGAGCTGATTGCGGCAATCATGATGACTTTCATGGCGGGTATCGGTGCGCAGCTAAAAGGTCCGATGACCAAGGCAGAAGCGCATCATCTAGTTGACGCGCAAATGCAAACGCTGATTTAGGGGCCTGGTTTCACGCGCGGGAGCGCGGTTTTTTTTGCTTCATTCTTGACCAAACGGTAATTAAAGGTTTTTTTTCATGGGTAAGTCATTCAAGAGTATTGACCGCTTTGCCGAGGGGCTGGCACGATTTGTTATTCGCTTTCGTTGGGCGGTAGTGATCGCCGCGCTTGTTAGTGCCGTTGCCATCGGCTCCGGAGGTCGTTTTCTGGAGTTCGCGAACAACTACCGCGCTTTCTTTTCCGACGAGAACCCCGAACTGGTGGCGTTCGAGGACCTGCAGGCAACCTACACGAAGAACGACAATTTTCTGTTCGTAGTGGAACCCGCCAACCGCGACGCGTTTTCCGTCGAGACACTCGCCGCCGTGGAACAGCTGACCGATGCAGCGTGGGGTGTGCCGTTTGCGACTCGTGTCGACTCAATCAGTAATTTTCAACACACCTACGGTATCGAAGACGATTTGATTGTTGAAGACCTGTTCAGTGGCGGAGCTTCGATGAGCGCAGAAGAGCGTCGCCGACGCGGCGACATTGCACTTGCCGAACCGTTGTTGCGCGATCAATTGATATCTCGCGACGGTGCAGTAACAGCCGTTAACGTCGTGCTGCAATACCCGGAAAAAGATCTGACGGAAGTTCCGCGAGCGATCGCTGTCGCTCGCGGTCTGCGCGAGCAAATCGAGGCCGACTACCCGGATATCAATGTCTCGTTAACCGGCGTATCGGCACTGAACAACGCGTTCGCGGAAACCGGTCAGGGGGACCTGCGGACTTTGGTGCCGACGATGTTTGGCGTCATACTTTTGTTGACCCTGCTTATCTTGCGCTCGGTCACGGCGACCCTGGCGACGCTCGCCGTTATTGCCTTTTCGTCCATGGTCGGTATGGGTTGGGCGGGCTTCGTTGGCATCCAGCTGACACCGGTATCCGGTTCGGCTCCGATAATCATTCTCACCCTGGCCATCGCCGACTCCATTCACATCCTGATGTCGATGCGAACCGTGATGCGCGAGGGCGCCGATAAAGAGACGGCGCTGATCGAAGCCTTGCGCCTGAATTTCATGCCCGTGACGATCACGTCGCTAACAACTATCGTTGGTTTCCTGTCCCTGAATTTTTCCGACTCGCCACCGTTTTGGCACCTCGGCAACATAACGGCCGTCGGTATTCTTGCTGCATGGGCCTACTCACTAACGCTGCTGCCCGCGTTGATTAGCATCCTGCCGTTTAACCCCAAGCGTACGACGAAAGAAAGTTACGGCGAGCGCAGTATGAGTCGTTTAGCCGAATTCGTAATTGCGAATCCGCGTCGTTTGCTGATCTCAGTCGGTGCAGTGGTGCTCGTTCTGATAGCGTTTATTCCAAGCATTCAACTGAACGACCAATGGACGCAGTACTTCGACGAGCGAGTTGAATTTCGGACCGAGACGGACCAGGCGGTTAAGCACTTCGGCTTGTATCCCGTCGAGTTTTCGGTATTGGCGCGCGACGAAGGCGGCGTAAGCGATCCGGAGTACCTCGCCTATCTCGAAACGTTCACAGACTTCCTGCGTACGCAGGAGAGTGTCATTCATGTCTACTCGCTGTCGGATATCATGAAGCGACTGAACAAGAACCTGCATGGCGACGATGAGGCCTTTTATCGACTCCCCGAGGACCGGAACCTGGCCGCACAGTATCTGTTGCTTTATGAGTTGTCGTTGCCGTATGGGCTGGACCTGAACGATCGCATCAACATCGACAAGTCGGCGACCCGCGTTACCGCGACGCTTGGCAACGTTGACTCGATACTCACTCGCAAGTTTCTAAATGAGACCAAGGCGTGGATCGATGCCAATTTGCCTTCGTGGATGGTTGCGAAGCCGACCAGTGCACAGGTGATGTTTACGTACATCGCCGAGCGCAACATCAAGAACATACTGGCTGGTACCGCGATTGCCATTTTCGCCATCG
>VAPL010563484.1_pt1 | contig 11000 bp, 8 predicted proteins | sample 3395061 | NCBI WGS metagenome assembly VAPL01 (sample SAMN08290444, study PRJNA428436) | hydrothermal vent metagenome | isolation source: Deep-sea hydrothermal vent chimney 2 | place: Pacific Ocean: Juan De Fuca Ridge | depth 2182 m m
GAATCCATGCCCGATGGTGATAATTTCTCTTCCAGTAAATTCAATTATAAAATTTTTACAACCAGCTTTGACGAAACCATAAGCGCTTCTGATCTTTGCCCTCCAGAAGAGCTCGATCAATTGCGCGCCATGCTCGATAAACAGCTGGAAAACCTTTCCGGCGCGGTTTCTCGCCTTGCCAACAAGTTACAGCGCCGCCTGATGGCCCAGCAAAACCGCTCATGGCAATTTGACCTTGAAGAGGGAATTCTTGATGCGGCCCGCTTAAGCCGGATCATAATTGATCCCATGCAGCCCCTATCATTCAAAATGGAAAAAGACGCCCAGTTTCGCGATACGGTAGTTACCCTGTTGATCGATAATTCCGGCTCCATGCGTGGTCGCCCCATAACAATTGCCGCCATTTGCGCTGATATTTTAGCCAGAACCCTTGAAAGATGCGGGGTGAAGGTTGAAATTCTTGGCTTTACCACTCGCGCATGGAAGGGCGGGCGCTCCCGCGAGGCATGGCTAAAAGCTGATCGGCCGCAAAATCCGGGCCGGGTCAATGATATTCGCCATATTGTATATAAATCCGCCTCCCAGCCCTGGCGTCATGCCCGCTCTAATCTGGGCCTGATGATGCGCGAAGGTCTGCTAAAAGAAAATATTGACGGCGAAGCCTTGCAATGGGCCCATCAAAGACTTTTAGGACGGCCCGAAAACCGCCGCATACTCATGGTGATCTCTGATGGCGCACCGGTTGACGACAGTACCCAAAGCGTAAATCCGGGAAACTATCTGGAGGCCCATTTGCGCCACACTATTGAAGAAATTGAAACTCGCTCACCGGTGCAACTGGTGGCAATTGGCATTGGCCATGATGTAACGCGATATTATTCGCGCGCCGTCACTCTTTTGGATGCCGAAGAACTAGCCGGTGCCTTAACTGATAATCTGGCCGACCTGTTCGACGAAGAACCGCAGAGCTTTAATTCTCCAAGGCAGCGCAATTCTCCAAGTAAACGCAATTCTGCGAGGCGGCGAGCCGGATGAAAATTTTAAACCCCATAATCAAAAATAAAAAACCCGCACTTTTAACAATTGGCATGTTAATGCTTGCTTTTGCATCCGTTGCCAATGCCGCCCAGCTGCAAATTTCAGCAACGCAGATTGAGCAATATCAGGGCAAGGAAATTGGCGAAAAAGTCGGCGATCTCATCTGGCGTGGCGGGTTGGATCTTGAGGGACCTGAATTATTTGGCGGGGTATCAGGGTTTACATTTCTTGAAGATGACAATTGGGTAATGGTTACCGATCGCGGTCGGTTCTTCTCCGGTCAGCTTGTGTATGAAAACGGCTCCCCGAGCCAGATGATCAACACCCAGATTTCTCCCATCACCAACTCCAGTGGCAATCCTCTTCCATCCAACTTTTCCCGCGATGCCGAGGGGGTTGAAACCATATTTCGTAATGGAAAGCCTACCGCCATTCGGGTAAGTTTTGAAAATCTTACCAGAGTTGCAGATTTTAGCCTCAGCAATAATCGCCCCTTAAGCCCGGCCAGAGAATTGCCGCTTCCCCATTGGCTGGCTCATCTAAGAACCAATAAATCCCTTGAATCCGTATGTATCGCCTCCCCTGCCTCCCCGATTGCCGGATCAACCCTGCTGATCACCGAAGGGCTGCCCAATGATGCGGGCGATCATTCCGGATTATTATTGGGCAATCGCGACAAGGGGCTGATTTCCTTAAAAAACCAACGCGGCTTTAATCCCACCGATTGCGCATTTTTAGCCAATGGCGACCTTTTGGTACTTGAGCGGGGAACCGGATTTTTTTCTTTCACCATGCAGGTGCGCCAGATTGCTGCCAATCAAGTCAAACCCGGCGCTGTTATGGAGGGGGAAATAATTCTTCGCGGTTCAGGCGGTGATATTGACAATATGGAAGCTATCGCTATTCGCACAGCCAAAGATGGCTCCACGCGCATTGTCATCATGTCAGATGACAATTTCAACGATTGGGAAAGAACCCTGTTGCTTGAATTTGAGATGCCTCAATAAAAACTGTTATTTGGGTCACACCCCTATACGGGTTGAGCAAATTTTTTGCGCAATATGCCGTAGGGCACCAGCATTGCCAGCGCGACTAAAAATTTAACCCCAAGATCACCAAGTGCCCAAGATACCCAGCGCGGGGCCTCTATCCCAAGCACTCCAAATAATTTTGACCCCTCAACAGCATACTCATCGATGGGACCAAGCGCCACAAAATAGGCCGCAAATGCCAAAGAGAAAAACAATGCCGTATCAACGATAGATGCCAAAACCGAAGATATTAAAGGGACCTGCCACCATTCACTGGCTCGCAAGTGATCAAATATTTTAACATCGAGCATCTGGGCAACAAAAAAAGCCGCCCCCGAAGCAATGGCAATTCTTGGTGTGGCCAAAACCACGGACAAGGCAACGGCGATGATAAAACCTGCCATTACAACAATTCTGGCTCCACCCACTCCGAATTTGCGGTTGGTGAGATCAGATATCAAAAAAGCTATTGGATAGGTAAAGGCGCCCCAGGTCAAAAGATCGGCCAGATTAAGCGCGCCAATCGTAAAATTTACCGGAAACTGCACCAGATAATTGGATGCCACAACAACAAATACCATGGCAGCAATAAATGGCAGATAGCGAGTGAGCATAATTAATGCACCCCTTTATTTGGGTTTTTACCCACACTGCATTCCGGCATCAGACCGGCGCAACGCTTAAAATATTTTAAAACAAAAAGCTTTAGAACGGGTTTTTGGCAATTAGCCCCTAAGAGGCCAAGGCAGCCTTGACTTCGCGCTTGATCAGCAATGCCCGTTTGGAAAGAGTTTCATTGGCCGCTTTGAGCAAAAATGCATCCAGACCGCCACGGTGTTCGACGGTGCGCAACGCCTTGGCGCTGATCTTTAGCTTGACGGAGCGCGAAAGCGAATCCGACAACAAAGTCACATTACAAAGATTGGGCAAAAATCTGCGACGGGTACGGTTGAGCGCATGGCTCACATTATTCCCAGTCATCACACCTATACCAGTAAGTTCACAACGCCGTGCCATGATCTATCATCCTAAAACTGTTGAACAAACAAGTGGGACATTAAAATTCTTTGCAAAACAAAACGCTTTCCAAAGCCGTCCCAAAAGAAACCAGCGTAAAAACCAGCCCTTGTCTGATATTGAAAAAGTTGAGCTTAAATAGGCAAACCCTGCCCCTCAGTCAAGCCTTGTGATGCTTTCAGCCCTAAGGTTTATTCTTTCAACTTTTACATTGTCATCATCGTAACTATCCACTTGGCTTGAATATGAGGGTTTGTGCAGGCATTCTGATAAAAAATTGATTCGATAAAACTGCTTTTCGCCTGTTTTAATCGCTACTAAATCAAAACTCAGAACCAAAAAATTATATAACTGTAGAAAAAAAGTAACTCATAAAATGCTTTCCCAGAATTCTTTCCAAAAGATCGCACCAAAAAAAACACTCAGCAAATTGTCCAGCGGCAGGTTTTTATCATCCATGAGGTATTTTACTATTCTGTTTTCATGCATTTGGACTTTTGGTGCACTTGCGGCCCCGGTTTCTGTTGTCGCACAATATGTAATCAGCGTTGGTGGCACCATTATTGCCCGTGCCGATATTGACCTGAGGGATAATGGCAGCTCCTACACAATGGATATGAGTGCAAAAATTTCCGGCTTGGGAAATCTGGTAGCCAGCGGATCCGCTGCCATAAATATCTCTGGAACTTCAACAAACACCACTCTTTTTGGCGATGAGTTCACTCTGCAAACCGATTCTCCCCAAGGTAGCGCAAAAGTAACCGTTAATTTTATTGGACGCAATGTGGCAGCTTTTTTTTCAGAACCCCCACAACCTCCCCGCCTGGACCAGATACCTTTGCAGCGCTCTCAACTGAGAAATGTCAACGATATGCTCAGCGCCTTTATTATAAAGTCTTCTCACCTTAGTGCACAAATCTGCGATCGCACCCTCAATATATTTACCGGCGTGGAGCGTTTTGATCTGAAGCTGAGCTATGCTGCTGCCGAAAATGCCACCTCGGCGCGCACCGGCTATCAGGGGCCGGTTATATTGTGCCAGCTCAATTACCTTCCCATATCCGGCCATTATGCCAGTTCAGAAATCACCAATTACCTGCAAGGGTCTGAGCGCATATTGATCTGGTATGCACCGGTTACAGGTTCTGATATTTTTATTCCCTACCGGGTTTTGATCGGCACCACCTTTGGCGACCTGTCTATGGTTTTGACCGGACTGAATAAATAAAGCCATTTGAAATGGTTTTTTGCCAGCTGTCAGAATGATAGCCGTTTCACAAATCATAAAATTGTTTGTCCCTGATTGAAACGTCAAGCAATTTGTGTAAAAAAATCACCTCCCTTAAACCCCATATCCCCTTCAAAGCTATGGTTAATTCAAAAGTAAATTTGGCAACATCAAATTAATGTTGCATTTACATTTCGGCGCATTTGGCTCAAATTTACTCTTTTTTAATAAAGGTAAACGCAAAACACCGATTTTTCTCTCTTTCAACCGGAAAAAATTCAATTTAGAGGGTTTTCTTGGTTTCGCCACCAGATAAGGTATAGAACAGACTAGGAACAACGCCAAAGTGGCGATTCGGACCTTATTTGTTCCTAGTTCGTACTGTTAATTAAAAAACTCTGGGATATTTCTCTTTTTTGTATCACTTTGATGCATGTTCGAATGATAAGGTTCAGCGATTTTTCGCAGATGCAAAATTTTTCCTCAAAATCTTCTGTTGGCCCAAATTTTTCTGGTCAGGGATTGATCAGCCCCAACCAGAATGTCAAAGCGGTGCTGGGACCAACCAACACCGGCAAGACCCATTATGCAATTGAGCGCATGTTGGCCTATTCGAACGGTATTATCGGCCTTCCCCTGCGTTTGCTGGCACGAGAGGTATATGAAAAAATTTGCCAGCGCGTCGGCTCCCATTCAGTTGCTCTGATCACCGGAGAAGAGCGCATAATCCCCAAAAAAGCCCGCTATTGGATCGCAACCGTTGAGGCCATGCCACAGGATATCCCCAGCGAATTTATTGCCATTGATGAAATCCAGATGGCTTCGGATTTCGATCGCGGCCATATTTTTACCCAGAGAATTCTTTCAATGCGCGGCAGAAGCGAAACCCTGCTGCTTGGTGCTGCCACTATGGGCCCGATTCTAAAATCCCTGCTGGGACCGATTGAAATAATTGAGAGGCCCCGGCTTTCGCAACTGCAATATGCCGGTTCTAAAAAAATCACCCGCGTACCACCCAGAACCGCAATCATCGCCTTTTCCGCCAGTGAGGTTTATGCAATTGCCGAACTGGTTCGCCGTCAAAGGGGGGGCGCGGCAATTGTTATGGGTGCCCTCTCGCCCCGTACCAGAAACGCTCAGGTTGAAATGTATCAGAACGGTGATGTGGATATTCTGGTTGCCACCGATGCCATTGGCATGGGCTTAAACCTCGATATCGAGCATGTGGCCTTTTCTTCTGATCATAAATTTGACGGTCGCCAGACCCGCCCGTTAACACCGGCAGAAATGGGCCAGATTGCCGGTAGAGCCGGGCGGCATCTTAATGATGGCACCTTTGGAGTAACCGGCCACGCCGCACCTCTGGAAAATGAAATGGTCGAGCGTCTGCACAATCATGATTTTGATGCGGTAAAAATTTTGCAATGGCGCAATCCAAAACTCGATTTTTCATCTGTTGCAGCTTTGCTCAACTCCCTTGATATGACCCCCGATAATAAAAAACTTACCCGTGTCCCCACAAATACCGATCAAAAAGCTCTCGAGAATTTAAGGCATAACGGGGTGAGCGATCTGGCCAAGGGCCAAAAACAGGTGGAATTATTGTGGGAATGTTGCCAAATTCCTGATTTTCCCAATATTTCGCCCAATCAGCATGCTCAGATGGTAACCAGCGTATTTACCGATATGATAAGCTGTGCAACAATCTCTAAGCGCTGGTTTGCTGAGCAGGTAAATTTTTGCGATAACATAACCGGCGATATCGACGCATTGTCCAATCGGATCAAGCAGATCAGAACCTGGACATTCATCGCCAACAAAAAAGACTGGCTTAACGAACAAGAATATTGGCAACATAAAACCCGTGATATAGAAAATCGTCTAAGCGATGCTCTGCACGAACGCCTGATGCGGCGCTTTGTGGACAAACGCACTTCCATTTTAATCCGTCACTTAAAAGACAAGCAAATGAGCGAACCTGAAATCAACTCCAAAGGCGAAATTCTTATTGAGGGGCATTTAATTGGCTCGATCGAAGGTTTTCGTTTCAAACTGGCAAAATCCGATACTGAAAACGATAACAAAAGCGCGCGCTCTGCCGCCGCCAGCGCTATCGCGCCGCAAATTTTGCATAGGGCAAGAACCCTGATTGCCACCCCCAATGATAAAATCGTTCTTACTTCGGATGGATTTTTGCGCTGGAAAGGGGAAATTGTCGCAGAACTGGCCGAGGGAGATGAAATATTTTCACCCAGAATATTAGTGTTGGCCGACGAAAGTCTCAACGGTAAAGAGCTGGAACAAGTGGAGGACCGGCTAAATCTTTGGATGCGCCACACCATCAATACCCAGCTTGAACAAATTCTAGCCCTGCGCGATCCTTTAGACCTTGAGGGCGGTGCAAGGGGCATTGCTTTTCAGCTTTCAGAAAATTTGGGGATTTTACCCCGCGCAAAAGTTGCAGCAGAAATTAAAGCCCTGGAGCAAGAAGAGCGGGCAAAATTGCGCAAATATGGTGTGCGTTTTGGTGCCTATCACATCTATCTGCCACTAACCCTAAAACCCGCCCCCCGTGAACTGGCGCTGATTTTGTTTGCGCTGAAAAACGGCGGTTTGCGTCAGCCGGGAGTATCCGATATTCCCGCCATTACTCTTTCCGGACGCACCTCGTTTGCCATCGACCGGCAAGTAAACAAGGCCCTTTATGAAATTGCCGGTTTCAAAGTTGCTGACCGGCGCGCTGTTCGGGTGGATATTCTTGAAAGGCTTGCCGATTTAATTCGTCCCCTGATAAGTTTTGACCCTGCCCGCCATCACGGCACCCCGCCGGAAGGAGCAGCAAAACGCAACGGATTTCAGGTTACCGTGCAAATGACTTCCCTGCTTGGTTGCGCTGGCGAGGATTTTGCTTCCATTCTAAAATCCCTGGGTTATCGGATTGAGAGAACCAAAATCGAGCCTGAGAAATCTGACGATGCCAAAAGTACCGACAATGGTTCACATCATCCAGCAGACGACAAAGCCGAAGCCGAAAAAGAAGAAGACGCCAAAAGTGACGACAATGCTGATCTTGCAAAGCTTGATGGAGTTGATGTTCCCCCGACTAAGGAAAAACCAGAGGAAGATCTAGAGCAACTTGCAAAACTCGATGGTGTTAAAACTGCCAACGAGCAAGAACCAAAAACAGAACAAGCGGCCACTTCAGAACAAGAGGCTAAAACGCCAGCAGAACCTGAATTTCTTGAAATCTGGTTTCCCGTTTCAAGGCGACCGCAAAATTTCAACCAGAATAAATCCGGCTCACAATCTGCAAAAAATTCGGGCAATGCCCGGCCCGGCGGAAAAGCTAACAATAAAAAACCCGGAAACAATTTCACCAACTCCGGCAACAAATCCCATTTACACAAGCCCTCTTCACACAAGTCATCTGCAAACAAGCGCCCTGCTCCAAAAAGAAAAGAAAAACCCATAGACCCGGATTCACCCTTTGCAGCCCTTGCTGTCCTTAAACTGAAAGACCCCAAAAAATAGCAAAATCAACGCCCAAAAATCCAACGATAGAATCAGCACAAGCCATCCAAAACCAGCGGCTGGACAAATGGTTGTATTTTTGTCGGATAGTCAAATCCCGCTCTTTGGCTCAAACATTGATCAAAGGTGGTGGCGTAAGAATTGATGGGGCGCGAGTAGTTAAAACCAGCGCTTTGATTTCTGCCTCAAATGTCTTGACCATTGCCTATGCAGACCAGATAAAAATCCTGCGCTTTATATTACCGGGGATCAAGCGAGGCCCGGCGATTGAAGCCCAGCTGCTATATGAGGATCTTTCACCTCCCAAAATCTCCGGCAAAACCAAAAAAAACGATATGAATGCCACGGCGGTACGCGAACCGGGCAGCGGGCGTCCAACCAAAAAACAACGCAGGCAAACCGATGGCCTAAATCCGGAGTAGCTTGAAAGACCAGCCCTAAATATCCGGCAATGTTTGGCAAAAAATATCATCAGCCCAAGCCGAAGGAGATTGTTTTTTCTCTTAAGCGCAAACGGGTTGAGTTTAATCCAGAAAAAAGTTAGCTAGCAGCAACTTATTTTTTTATACAACTACAAAACCCTCTTTTTCTCAGGCAGTTTTATGACCTATATCGTTTCGGACAATTGCATAAAGTGCAAATATACAGACTGCGTTGAAGTCTGCCCGGTGGATTGTTTTTATGAGGGCGAAAACATGCTGGTCATTCACCCGGATGAATGTATTGACTGTGGTGTTTGCGAACCTGAATGCCCGATAGAAGCTATTAGCGCTGATACGGAAGCAGGGGTCGAAAAATGGCTGGAGATTAACGCCAAATACGCCTCGATCTGGCCCAACATCACCCAACAGGCAAAACCAATGCCTGATGCGGAAAAATTTGACGGTGAAAAAGGCAAATTTGAAAAATACTTCTCAGAAAAGCCCGGCGAAGGCGACTAGAGCCTATTCTAAGTTTTAGTTTCAACAGCCCCCTGTTACGAGCGCTTTCAAATCAAAAAAATTGCTCATTGTTGCCAAAAAACCACGGTTTTTGATTTTTTGTCGCAATTGTGTTATGCTGCATAAATCAAGCCCAGCAATTAACCCAAACAATAGATGGCAATAGGTAACAATTTTAAACTGTATTTTTAACCCCGGTGCCACAAAAGTTGCACTTTTTGAAAAACCCCGAAAAAGCATGAAGAACCTGCAAGGCTGATCTTGGCCAACCAGTGAAACTGCTTGCGGCAAAAATCATTTCGACCTTTCTTTAAAACCGGGTTCGAAATAAAAAGTCCTATCCGTTTTGATAGTGACTTTAAACAGCGTCAAACAGGAGTATGCCAGATGGCAGCTAAAAAAATTATGCAACGCGCAGGCTTTAAGACCAATGAATTTGTGGTCTATCCAGCCCATGGCGTTGGCCAGATTACATCCATTGAAGAGCAGGAAATTGCCGACCATTTAATGGAATTGTTTGTCATAAATTTTGAACAGGACAAACTCACTCTGCGTGTACCGGTCAACAAGGTGAAAAGCGTTAACATGCGCAAACTGGCCAGCGACGATCATGTTGCACGCGCCTTAAAAACCGTAACCGGCCGGGCACGGGTCAAACGCACCATGTGGAGCCGTCGCGCTCAGGAATATGAAGCCAAAATCAACTCCGGCGATCTGGATTATATCTCAGAAGTCGTGCGCGATCTTTATCGATCCGAGGATCAGCCCGAGCAATCATATTCAGAACGGCAATTGTTTGAACAAGCCATGGACCGCATGTCCCGCGAAATTTCTGTAGTTAGAAAAATCACCCTGACCGAAGGCGAACAGGTAATTCTTAAGGAATTGGCAAAAAGCCCACGCCGGGGTGCCAATGCTGAAGCAGCTGCCTCAACTACAGAAGAAACTAAAGAAACTACAGAAAACAAAGAAGCCAGCACCAAAAGCTCAGAAGCCGCCGCTTAAACTAACGCTGCTTATAGCTTGGCTTAAAACAATCAAATGCCCTGTTTTGAAATCCTCAAAACGGGGCATTTTTTTAATGGGATACGAAAAAACCCCGGTCTATCTAACCGTAACAATTTTATAAAACTGCCCCGCTTGCACATCATCACCCGCAAACAGATTGTTGATCAGAAAAAACAACGTCTCTCCATCCGGCAACATTCGCATGCGAGCCGCAAGTGCATCCGCATTATCCCCGGCACGCGCCCGCACCAGATCAACTTTCACCTCGCGAATTTTGCCCAAGTCATTGCCATTGCTGGCCCTGAAACTTTTAATGGTTTGCAATGCGGCTGAAGAAAACGCCTCGGTTTGGTTGCGAGAAGCAAAAATAAACCGGTACACTTCTCCTTCAAACCTCAATGCGGTTACCCGAAATACCCAATCATCGGTTTTAGCTGATCCGGAAGCCATTTCCACACCATTATAACTCTCGGCCCTGACGGTTTCAGGCTGCAAGCCTGCAATCCATCCCGATTTCAAATATTCTTGCAAATCCATATCCGCTGGAACGCTGGCACTATCAAAACGCACAGCTTCTCCGTCTCCGGCAACGCCAACCACCGCATCCCTGGAGTTTTGCAAAGTATATCGCGCTGGCACCGAAAAGGTGAATTTCAATTGCGGGTGAATAAACTGAGCCCCTACAATTGCCCCCTGTTCAGGACTATCACCAAATGCCAACCCCCTGATGGCCAGCAAATAACCATCCCTGTCATTTTGCACAACTTCTGGTCCGTTGATGCTTTGAGCGGTTTCCAAAGCTCTTTGAATTCTATCGGGTGCCGAAGGGTGCGTGGCAAGAAAATCATCCCCCTGATCTTCTTCACCGGAACGAAAACTGGAGAATCGGCTCATTGCTCCAAGAAAACGGGCCGCCGCAGTAGAATCAAACCCAGCTCTTGCAGCAATTTTTACCCCTTCACTATCCGCTGATAATTCCTGCGCCTGAGAAAAGGCGGCAAGCGAAACTCTGGAGCGTGAAACCCCCTGATCATTGTCTGCGTTGGTGCCAAACAACCCTTCAATTACCCGGTCTACCAATTGGCTGGTTGCAACCCTGTTGGTGCGGGCGCGAGCATGACGCAGGGTAACATGAGCAATTTCATGGGCCAGCACAGCAGCAATTTCGCTGGTATCGTTAGCCAGAGCCAATATGCCCCTGGTCAC
>VAPL010604863.1_pt1 | contig 11000 bp, 9 predicted proteins | sample 3395061 | NCBI WGS metagenome assembly VAPL01 (sample SAMN08290444, study PRJNA428436) | hydrothermal vent metagenome | isolation source: Deep-sea hydrothermal vent chimney 2 | place: Pacific Ocean: Juan De Fuca Ridge | depth 2182 m m
ACTTTGAGAATAGACCAATTTACCATTCAATGTCTTTAACGGGTCGTAGTTTGACAATACAAAAGCCGGGTACAATCCTGAAAGCAAAGTATTGAATGGAAACAGTATCAGTATGAATAGCCAATATTTGAATGACATATAGTCGATGGATTTGCCAGTAAATTGATTCATGTACGGAAATATCAACTGTAGAATTATTATGGCCAACAGAAATGCGATTCCATTTATCAGCATTGACTCGAAAAGAAATTGTTTGATCAGCTGAGGCCTTAGTGCACCCATAACCTTTCTTATCCCAACTTCATGTCCCCTACCAACCGCCTTGGCGGCAGTCAGATTTATATAATTTATCAAGGCAATTAACAGGATCGCAATGGCAATTAAAAAAAGAAAAGACACATATGTTGCGTTGCCATTCACTCTCAATTCACCTTCACGATGAGAATTCAGATAAATATCCTGTAGAGGTTGTAGTACAAATGCAGTATTTTCTGCTGAACTTTCTCCATTGTTTTGTTTGAATAGTTCCTCTGCTTTTCTGGCAAATTGGGTAATGTCCGTTTTGGGATCTAATTGCAAATAAGTATAAACCCGGTTCCCATCCCACGATTCTGCAAAACCTTTGGCCCAGCCTGTTGATAGCGTGGCAAAGGAGGCGAGAAAATCATACTGAAAATGGGAATTCTCAGGTGCATCTGCAATAATGCCTGTAATCGTCAAGGAGAAATGATCAAATTCGTTTACATATTCTATTGCCTGTCCAATAATGCTATCATTTTTAGCCCAATCAATTCCAAAAATTTTACGAGTAGTATTTTCTGACAAAATAACCTTATTAATACCAACCAGTGCAGTTTTTTGATTTCCTTTGATCAAGGGAAAAGAAAAAATCTGTAAAAATCCAGGGTCGGTATAAAAACCCCAGTTAAAGCTGTGCTTTACTACATCCGATTCTTTGCCTTGCCAACTCAGTGTACTGCTGGCTGCTTGCCCGCTCCACGGAAGGATGAGTCGGGTAAAGTCAATGACCTCGGGATAGTTCTCTTGCAATCCAGGTCCCATGGGAGGCGGAGTTAATGTAGACTCCCGAATTTCGCCTTGATTTACTTCTGTACTTATTCGATAAATATCTTTTCCATTGACATGAAAATCATCATAACTATACTCAAAGTCAACATACTGAAAAATTAGCATACTAGCTGTAATACCAATTACCAACCCTAAAATGTTAATTATACTGAATGATTTGTTCCTGAGAAGGTTTCGGTAACCGATTTTCAAATTGTGCTTAAACATACCATAATTATTAAGTTGATAATTCCCTTCCAATGACCTTATTATCCCAGGCCTGAAAAGCTGAATGACATCCCTGATAAATCCCCACTTTGCAGCTTTTATTCCTTTTTCATCCACTTTGCTTTCAAACCTTTCCATCAGATCCCCCTCAATATCCTCCTGATAATCCGGATGGCAGTACCAACGGAAAAAGCGGAGAAGCCAGCGAGGTGGTATTAACTTTTGATCTTCCATTAATCAGCTATTAAAGACTATTTCAGGAATCGCATTCCAAAGACCTGTTCTTTGCTCCTTTACTTCAGCCAATACTTTTTCCCCAAACATGGTAAGGAAGAAATATCGCTTTCGCTTCCCCCCTCTTACTTTGGTCGCTTCGCCAAATCGAGATGTGAGATATCCTTTTTTTTCCAGTCTCCTCAAAACTGTTTGGAGGGCGCCGATGCTTACTTTTCTTTTCAACCTACTTTCAATTTCATCTATGATCGCAATTCCATATGCTTCGTCATGCAATATTGCTACGGTCAGCATAACGATTTCTTCAAATTCTCCCAGGTGATGTTTATTCATAAAATTATATTATACTCAAATGTAGTAAATATATACTCTATCCCAATCTTGCTGCATATATATTTTACTTAAATGTAGTTTTTATATAAATGTCCTTGTACAATATTATAATAAAAGTGAAATCAGCGTTAAATATCTTGATCAGACTATCACCTTTCTAATAATAAATTATTAGTTTGGCTGAACAATTTTAAAAAATAAATAAAGTGAAATATCTTAAACTATCAATTACACTTTTGTTCTTATTGACATTATCAATGAGCTTGAAAGCCCAACCGAAAAAAGAAACCGCAGAAATAAAAAGAATCTGGGACAGGGCGGCACACAATGCCTTTACGGATATAAATTTTCTGAAAAACAATCTTTACATCGTCTTCAGAGAGGGAGATGGTCACATACCCAATAAGGATAATACCGGAAATGGAAAAATTAGAATATTGAGTTCGCCAGACGGAGACTATTGGGAATCTGCCGGGCTCATCGAATTGGAGGGAGTTGACCTGAGGGATCCAAAAATATCTATCACACCAAAAAAGAAAATGATGATTGTGATGGGAGGATCGGTATATGATCAGCAAAAATTAACAAGCATATCAACTTATGTTTCATTTTCAGACGCATCAGGTAAAAAATTTTCAACTCCTGAAAAGATGGAAATTGATGAAAAAATACGTTCTGATTATGACTGGCTATGGCGTGTCACGTGGCATAAAAAAATAGGGTATGGAGTCGTATATCAAGCTAATGTTGATGGCGAAGCAGGTAAAACGAAAGCCTTTCTTGTCAAGACAACCAAAGGGATAGCGTATGAACTTGTAACAGAACTGAATGTTGAGGGATCACCAAATGAATCAACAATAAGGTTTATGAGCGGTTCTAAAATGGTAATTCTGATGCGAAGAGGAGGTGGCGATAAATTGGGAATGATAGGAACAAGTAAAGCGCCATATACCGATTGGGAATGGGAAAAACTCAACTTCCAGCTCGGAGGCCCTGACTTTGAAATTGTTCCTATTGATAAATTACTTGTCGGAACCAGAATGCACGATGAGAATGGAGCTTATACGGCATTATTAATGGGAAAAATTAGTGAACCCTTTAAAGAAGTCATGAGGTTCCCCAGTGGAGGAGATACCAGTTATCCAGGATTATTATCATATGGCGGATATGTTTGGTTTTCTTATTATTCGAGTCACGAAGGTAAAGCTTCGATTTACTATACGCGAATCCCATATGCCAATCTAAATAATTTGGGGAACGATTAATTCCAGATTCAAATAGATTTATACTTACTAACATGCAAATAAAAGGAAAAGTAAAATGGGGAATCATTGGTTGCGGAGACGTAACTGAGATTAAAAGTGGACCTGCATTTCAAAAAGTGGCCCATTCTGAGCTTGTTGCTGTAATGAGAAGAAATGGTGATAAAGCTGCCGATTTTGCCAAAAGACATCGTGTGCCCAAGTGGTATAATGATGCTGAAAAACTCATTAATGATCCTGATATAAATGCCATTTATGTTGCCACTCCTCCAAGTACGCATGCAGCATATGCAATAAAATCCATGCGAGCTGGGAAGCCTGTTTATGTCGAAAAGCCCATGGCCATGAATGCCGATGAATGTCAGCAAATGATTGATGTAAGTCAGGAAACAGGAGTTCCGTTATTCGTAGCTTATTACCGGCGGGTGATGCCGTATTTTGTCAAACTAAAATCGTTGATAGATAAGCATGCTATTGGTGATATTAAAATGATTAATCTAAAATTACACTTACCGCCAAGAGACGAAGACTTATCCAACAACCCTTCATGGCACATTGATCCTCAAATATCAGGCGGCGGCTATTTTCATGATTTGGCTTGTCATCAACTCGATTTATTGGAATATGTATTTGGTCCAATTATAACTGCAAAGGGAATTGCATTCAATCAGGCAAATCTATATCCTGCCGATGATGTTGTTTCATCTGTTTTTCAATTTGAATCGGGTATTTTAGGGACAGGATCATGGTGCTTTACCGTACCAGGAAATCAATCCATGGATGCTACAGAAGTAATCGGGTCGGAAGGAAAAATAACTTTTTCGTTTTTTGACAGTACCATCTTAAGTATAAATTCTGAAAAAAGTACTGAAGATTTTGACATCCCCAAGCCCCGGCATGTGCACCAACCATTAGTAGATTTGGTAGTAAAGGAATTAAGGGGTGAAGGAATTTGCCCAAGTACAGGAATAACTGGAATACGGGCAACTTTATTAATGGATCAAATCGTTAACAATTAAATTGCGATCATTGTCACAATAAAGAAAAGTAGGATTACTAAATTTGCATAAAAATTAAGCATATGGGATTATTATCATTATTTGGAATAAAAAGTAAATCAGACCTGGTAAAAGAGGCATTGGAAGAAGGAGCAGTTGTTGTTGACGTAAGAACACCTCAAGAATATAACGCAGGTCATATTTCCAATTCCTTAAATATTCCATTGCAGCAAATTGAAGCACGCATATCTACCCTCAAGAAGAAAAATAAAACCATCATCACCTGTTGCAAATCAGGAATGAGAAGCAGGAAAGCCAAAAACATCCTCATCAAAAACGGCATAAAATGTGTGAATGGTGGCTCATGGGGCAGCTTGAATTATTTATTGCACTAATGGATATTTCTCTTTTGCGGAGCTCTTATATTTAACAAGCAATTTCGAAGAAACTTCAAAAACCTGCCTGAAAATTCAATTACCATCCAATTGCGATAATTTTAAATCAATTCAATCTGTTACCTGCAACCCATATGGCAAAAGACAAATTGCATAATTTTCTAATTAAAAAAACAGTGCTGTATTCTGAGCGAAATCAAGATCAATCTGAGATTAACAAATTATAAATAGACAAAGTTATAATATTATAATTTCTTTTCTTTGTCATTGCTAAAACAACTATATACTTATTTAATTTATGTAACCATTTACAAAACCATTTTATATCTTTAGAACTTGAAATGTGTAACATCTTCACAATTAAAATACCTACAGCACAAATGGCGATTTTGGTTTCGCATCTATAACTAAACTTAATAAATATGAAAAACATCATTAGAACCTTTAGCAGCTTAACAACAATTTTTCTAATACTGCTTGCTATTAGTTGCAATAATAAAAACAAAAAAAAAATGACGGAAAAAGTAGAACAAGAATATTATTCTATGGAAGATTTCAAAAGTGTACCAAAAATTGATATCCACGCTCATATTCAAGTAGAAGGAAAAATTTTTATTAATGAGGCAAGAGCAAACAACTTCAAGCTAATGGTCATGGCTGTAGATGTTGAAGATTATTATTCGCCAATGGAAGAGCAAATAAGAGTATGTATTAAACATCGTAAGGAGACGCCTGATGTTTTTGCATATACCACGTACTTTACTCTTAAAGGTTGGGATGAACCAGATTGGGCGGAAAAGGTTATTGAGCAATTAAGAGTTGACTTTGATAATGGAGCACTTGGCATAAAAACATGGAAAAATATAGGCATGAAAGAAAAAGATAAAGATGGTAATTTGATCATGCTTGACGATCCTAAATTTGACCCTGTATTTCAATTTATAAAAGATCAGAATAAAGTGATGCTGAGCCATGCTGGTGAACCTAAAAACTGTTGGTTGCCCCTGGATCAAATGACAGTAAATAATGACTATGATTACTTTTCTCAAAACCCTGAGTATCATATGTATTTGCATCCTGAAATGCCATCCTACGAAGATCAGATTAATGCGAGAAATAATATGCTGGAAAAAAACAGAAATCTAACATTCATAGGCGTCCATCTTGCGAGTCTTGAGTGGAGTGTAGATGAGATTGCAGCCTTTTTAGATCGCTTTCCTAATGCTTCGGTTGACTTGGCAGAGCGGATAAGTCATTTGCAATTTCAATCACAAAAAAATAGAGAAAAAGTCAGAGATTTCTTGATCAAATATCAGGACAGGATATTGTACGGCACAGATTTTCATGAATTGGAAGACACAAAAGCAAATGAACTAAGAGCTAAAATGCAACAGATATGGATGTTAGATTGGAAATATTTCAATACAGATGAAATGATGGAAGTACCACAACTAAATACTGAATTTCAAGGATTGAAGCTGCCAAAGATTGTTGTGGACAAAATCTATCATATCAACGCTGATAAAATATTTGTAAATGCTTGGGCTGATAATAAGAAATAAATAACTCCTGCAGAATAGAGAAGTAAATAATATATCTTATCTTTTTTGTAATGTCAATGACATCAAAAAATTTGTCTTTGTGGGGTCTTCCCTACAGATCACGCAGAACCCAAAAGAGACACCACGAGGACGTTTGAGTCAACTATCACTTATTATTTTCGTCATTGCAAGGCAAATGTGACAAATAAATCTATGGCAAAACCATCAATAGAAACTTGCAATAAACCATTGTCGTTTTCATCTTTTACCATAAATTCATATTGAACAGGGTTCATTTCTATGCCAAACATAACTTGAAAAGGATCACCATCTACGTTTTCCGGATCAGCATCCAACAATATCAAATCGTGAAGTACATCATTGAGCGGTAAACCGTTTCCCTCTGAAAAGTTCCATGTAATTGGAAAATGAGCCGGAGTTACATCTACGATAGTATCAGTGATAATCCAGTCTTCCAAATCTGCATCTTGCTCTCCAAATGCGAAAACCAAATCTGGCCCGGAGTCATCATCCCAAGGATTGCCTTCATCATCCACAAAACTTATATTGGCTACGCTAAAAGCTATTAATACCCTTGTTTTAACATCAATTGACATTGTTTCAGTAGTTTGCTGTCCGTCTTCAGTCGTAGCTGTCAATGTCACATCATAACTTCCTTCTTCTGTATAAACATGTTCAGGAGCAATATTGAGAGAATCAGAAGTCCCATCACCAAAGTCCCATTTGTAAGTAGCAGCATTGGTGCTGAGGTTTACAAATTTTATGGGTATAAACCTTTCCAGCTTGTCCTTATTTATCACTTCAAATCCAACTTTAGAAATGGGCAACGGGTCACTTTTGTCACAAGAAAAAAACAATACTACCAATAAGACCAATAAGCAGGGATTAATAATTTTATGAGTTTTCACGGCAAATCATTTAGAAGATAAAATAAATCAAATTACAATTTATTGATTATTTTCAAAATTCAAGTTATTTTTTTAAAATGATTTGAGATTTTACGTCTGATTGTCGGCAACGAAACTTGCTATGTTTAGGCAAAAAAATAAAAATGAACAAGTGTGTTATCTTATTTCAAATTCAATAAAGAATTGGTATTGATTTATAACTATAAAAGGAATGGTTAAATCGCCGGTGCCATCAGGTCTTTTTACTTCCACCATAAACTCTCCATCCACAACTACTGGGTTAAATCCTAATTCAATCATATCATTATATACAGGCTTGCTTTTTACTGTATCCACTTCTTGAACGAGGATAAAATATCTTTCATTATTTAGTAAATAATCATCACGAAGAAAATCTAATGTTGATATGCCTATGGCTTTTACAAAATGATCGGGGTTTAGATTTTCCACAAAGAATCCTTCAATTTCCTCTTCAGATTCAAAATTGATTGGACCAAATTGCATCAACACATCAGGATCTGAGCCATTGTCCCAGGGCTTTCCATCGCCATCTTCCATATTTATATTTGTAAGATACATTCCGGTAAGGTATCTTTTCCCAACTTTAATATCTTGCGTTTCTATACTTATCTGGCCATCTTCTGTCAATGCCGTAAGTGAAACGCTATATTCTCCCGATTCGTCATATGTATGAATTGGTGCAATTTCAGTAGAGAATTCAGAGCTATCTCCAAAATCCCAACTGTATGATATTGCATTTAGACTCTTGTTTTCAAATTTGACAGGAACATGGCGTTCGGGAGATATACTGCTGACAACGAACGATGCGTGCGAAAGCGGCAATGGGTCTTTTTCGCTACAGGATACAATAAAAATGACGGCAAGCATCAATATCTTCGGTGCAATATTTATTATTAAGTTCTTCACTTCTTCCATTTTAGTCAACAATTTCTATTTCTAATCCCAAAACTATTCATTTAGAAACAAAGCGTCTGAGATCTATAGTAGCTATGATGTCACATTGATGTAATAAAAAAAACGTGTGGCTTTATAATGATTATTAAACCTGACTTTAGTTTAATATGCTACACACCAACAAATATTATAAATAGGATTCATAGCAGAATGACTATGCATATTTTGGGTTGGCTGACCATAGAAAATTCAGGTCTCATCTTAGCATATAAGACCTGATTCATTCCCGAATCTTCATTGAACTATCCTCAATTACGTTTTAATGATCAGAATGTGGTAGGAAATATCTCTACCAGATTCAAAAAAGATTCTAAAAAACAGAAAATATAATTGTACAATTATGAATAAAGAAAAAAGTAATGCTGCTGTTGCTGAGATCAACCCTCAAGAGGCTATTGAGCAATATTTGAATAATTTAATAAAAAAGGTCGATTGCGATAAGTCTATATAATTCCACCTACGGCACAAAATAATAATGACTTCCAAATCTATCGAATGCTGCTTTCTCAAGTTTTTCCTGATGACTCGGATGAGCAATCGATATAATCCTTCTGGCTCTTTCCTGGAGTGTTTGTCCATATAAATTTACCTTGCCTTGCTCTGTAACAAGCCAATGCATATTTGCTCTGGTAGTTACTACGCCGGCTCCCTCAGCTAAGGTAGCAGAGATTTTTGAAATACCTTTTCCCGTAATAGATGACATGGCAATAATAGGCTTTCCTCCTTCTGAATATCCCGCCCCCCTTATAAAATCTATCTGCCCGCCAACACCGGAATAAAATGTTGTTCCTATTGAATCTGCACATACTTGACCTGTTAAGTCAATTGACAATGCTGAGTTGATCGCTGTCACTTTTTTGTTTTTTCTGATCACACGAATGCCATTTGTATGTGCTACATCCATCATGGCCACCATGGGGTTATCATCTATAAAGTCATAAAGCTTTTGAGATCCCATTAAAAATGATGCGACAATTTTACCTTTATCAATTTGTTTTTCACTGCCATTGACCACACCATTTTCCACGAGCGGCAAGAGACCATCAGAGAACATTTCGGAATGTACGCCGAGATTTTTATGATTACCAAGCTCTGCCAATACAGCATTTGGAATACCACCGATTCCCATTTGCAAGCAAGCCCCATCTTCGACCAGGCCGGCTACATTTTTTCCTATCGCAATTTCAACATCTGAAAGCTGAGCATTTAAATGTGCAAAGAGTGGTTCATCATGTTCAACAAAATAGTCAATTTCATGGCTATTGATCATGGCATCTCCCCATGCCCTGGGCACATACTTATTTACCTGTGCAATTACTACATCAGCTTTTTGAATGGCAGCCAAGGTTGCGTCAACAGATGTACCCAATGAGACATATCCATGCTTATCCGGTGGTGAAACCATAACCAAAACTACATTTACATGCAAATGTCCCTCTCGAATAAGTTTTTGAGTTTCACTTAGAAATATCGGAATATAATCTGCATAGCCTGCCTGTGTCTGTTTTCTTACGTTAGCCCCTACAAAAAATGATTCAAGTTGAAAAACTCCCTCAAACTCCTTTTCGGCATATGGAGCTGAACCTTCGGTATGTATGTGTTGAACTCTTACATTTTTGAATTCTTTATTCTTTCCTCTTTCCACCATTGCATCTATCAAATGATGCGGCGTGACAGCTACACTACTCAAATGGACTCTATCGTTGGATTTAATTACTTTAACCGCATCTTCTGCACTGGTGAATTTTAACATATATGGATAATTTTATGTTGATTAATTCTTTTAATACTTCTGCAAAATTAATTGAATGCCTAACCTAATAAAATGAGAAACATCACTTTTTACATTTTAAAAATAGCATAAAAAAGAATCGATTTGTAACTTTTTATATAGCTTAAGAAATCAGTAATTGTAATTTGAAATTTTATGCTATAATTTAGGTACTATAGAAAAGATCATTACAATGAAAATGAATAAAATATTCTTTCAATTATTCCTCACTTTTTCGGTCATCTCATTTTACACTTTCGGACAAAACTTATCATCTGGGCAGATACTTGCAGACACAACGGAAGTATCTAAAAAACCAAAATCAATTCATCTGGTTGATATAAATTTTGAGTTGGAGCGAACAAGAAAAAAGATATCAAAGATTTCTTATGAATTAGAACCAAAACCAGAATTTGTTATTATGGACTCTCTAATCGTCCTTCAAAAAGCTTTTTTCACAAAAGAAGTGGAGGGGTTTAGACAATTTGACCCTAATAATTTATCGAAATATTTCTTAGAAAATACTTTTCGCGCTTGGAGCGGTAATATATCAAAGCTAAGCAATTGGCGATCTGATATAAACAGCCATATTTCGAAAATTGAAAAATATCTCGATGAACTTAAGTTTAGCCAAAGTGTATGGAAGTTAACAATTGAAGAAACAAAAATTGACAAAGACCCTAAACAACTTGTAGATCGTATATCTGAAATTGTTGACGCTCTCGAGAAATTGGAAGTAGATTTTATGTTATATCGTAGAAAAATGATCATCAGAGCAGATAATATCGGTGAACTTATGACCGTTGCCAATAACATTCAAGGCGAAATTTCCTTGTTGCAACAACATTTACGAGATAACCTATTTGTCGCCGACAAACCAGGCCTTTGGAACCTTAAATTGAATGCTTCCGATGCATTGCCTACTACACCCAGGCTTCGTAAAGCCTGGCACGAAAACTCAAAAATTATTAATTATTTCAATAAAGAAATCAGCTATTTCTATTTAGCAATTATTGCCGTTTTTTTGATCTCCTTATTTATATTAATAATTAAAAAATTCCGAAAACTTAATCTCACGGAAGCCGACCCTAATTTTGTGATTGTCAAAAGAGTTTTTTACGAACATCCATATTCTTCACTTTCATTTTTGATTTTAGTTTTTTTTCTCGTCTTCCTCCCTAATATGCCATTGATCATTATGGGTATTTTAGGAACAATCCTTCTTATTATATCCCTGTTTTTTTTACCTAAAATCATTGGCCCCCA
>VAPL010169276.1_pt1 | contig 10999 bp, 9 predicted proteins | sample 3395061 | NCBI WGS metagenome assembly VAPL01 (sample SAMN08290444, study PRJNA428436) | hydrothermal vent metagenome | isolation source: Deep-sea hydrothermal vent chimney 2 | place: Pacific Ocean: Juan De Fuca Ridge | depth 2182 m m
TACGCCTCGACAACTGCTCCTGCGTTGTTCTACCTACACACATCCCTGTGTTAGTTGAATACGAACAAAAATCCTGCGTCAGTTGCTCAAGTTATTCCGTGTGCGTTCCTTATATTAGGGTAAACAGCCTTTGCTTATAATTCTCCCTTGTTGGGTTGGGGCTCTGTCATTAAGTTAAGAAGTTTTGTATCTTCGTAGGAGCGGCTTTAGCCGCGATGTCGCGGCTAAAGCCGCTCCTACGAAAAATTATATAAACTCAATATTGCAATAATTTAAAAACTAGAACATCGAGAAATAGCAATATTTTTAATTTAGTTGAGTAGCTGAGCAATTAATTTTCTGATAGATGCAGGTTCAAATGGTTTGTCTAGAATGGCAGAAACGCCTGCTTTTTTTACAGCAGCTAAGCGGCTTTCATTTTGTTCGCTAGTCAGCATTAGAATGGGGATTGATTGCTGGCTACTTTCGGAACGAATAGAGTTTGTTAGTTGTAAACCATCCATTTCAGGCATATTAAAATCAGTCACTATTAGGTCAAATAAATGCTCACTAATTAATTCAAAAGCTTGCTGGCCATTTGTTGCCTGAGTAATTTGCTCAATACCAATATCATTAAGAATTTTGCAGATATATTTTAAAGAGGTTAGGCTATCATCAACCACGAGAACATTTATATCTTCTATATCTAGATGTTCAAGTTCAACTTGTTGTGGGTTTAAATAGTCTAGAGTAGCCGATAATGCGACATCTAAATCCTTGCTTGTAAAAGGTTTGGGTAAAATTGCAATGGCACCGGCTTGTCGAATGGGGTCCAAATAGTTAAGGTTAGTTTCGCTTGAGATTAATAAAAAAGCCATATCATAGGAATCAGAATCATTTCTAATTTCATGAACCAAATCAGCTCCTGTCATATCAGGTAAGTACATAGAACTGATGATTAAGTCGGGGGAGCTTTGCTTTAATAATGTGAGCAGATCTTTGCCTGACTCAATTAAAGTGATGTTTGATATTCCTAGATCAAAAAGAAATTTTCTAATGATATGTTGTTGAGTACTTGAAGGTTCTACAAGGCAAACTTGTAAGTCTATAAACTCTTTTTCATTCATATTTTCTGTATTTTATACAAAGCTAAGCCAATAATGGCTTGTTGGGAAAAGTGCTTGGCTGCATTAAAGTCATCTTCTGTTAAAGGTTGATTATGCGTGGCACGATCAGAGTAGATCAACCCAATTGTTTTATTATCAGCACGGATAGGGATAAGGAAACATTCAGATTTACCTATATGGTTAATGACGTTTGGAGTAAATAAAACGGCATCTTTTTTGGGGTGAGCCCAAATGCCTGAGCTGGAATTGATGGCTTTAAAAAAAAGATTGGCAGGGATGCTGGAGACATCAAGTTTGATTTTTGCCTGTGCATTAAGCTGTTTTGCCCAACCGAGTGCTAATTTTTCTGTTAATGTTTTTTTATCGGTACTCAGTATGCAAAATAGCGATCTATCCATACTAAGCCCTCGATGAATGCCTTCAATAATCATTTCAAGAAGTAGGTTAAGGTTAATGCTACCACTTAAGTGTTGGGTTATATCCTGTAGGATTTGAAGCTGCACTTGTTTTTTATCTAAGACTTCGGTAACGAGTTCTGTGGGCGGACTAGAGGGTTCGTCTGTTTGAATAAATTGTGAAGCATCATGTGCACCAAAATTACAGGCTATTTTAACAGCAGACATGGCATTGTCTTTTAAACGGACGACAATTTCAGATGAATCTTCACCTGTTAGTTTCTCTAACTTGATTAAACATTGATCCATTACTTCAGAATCCCAGCCCTTATCAGCTGAGTGTGCAATTTCATTGCCTAAATGGACTATTTGAGGGCGAATTTTAGAGGAGTCGGAGCTTGTTATAGCTTCTTCAATTAAGCCACCAAGGTTCCAGGATTTACAAAGATTTTTTCCCAAATCTTTAAGGGTGAACCCCAACACTTTTTCTTCTGCTTGTTCTGGGGTGTATTGCCCTGAACTAAGTAGCTCAGTAATATATTTACATTGCTCACCACCAAAACACCAGAATAAAATGGCACCTATATTATTAAGTAAAGCGGCAATAAAAACTTCTTCCGGTGATTTATCATGGCAATGAATAGCTATTTCTTTTGCTTGTACTGCGGCATGAATGGCATGTCCAATTTCTTTATTGGCTTGGTGCTTATTTTCTGGGGAGATAATGGATTCAAAAAATGAGCAAGCAATCGTTAGCTCGCGCACAATATTAGAGCCTAAAATAACAATAGCTCTAGAAATGGTGTTCATTTTTTGGTGTGAAGGATTGTAATGAACGCTATTGCTTACTTTGAGAAGTTTTGCAGTAAGGTTGGGGTCTTGCAAAATAATGGACGCTAATTCCATTGCCCCCTGCCTTTTATCTATTGAGTTATAAATATTGTGAGCAGTGTTGGAAAAAATAGTCATTTCTTGCTCACAAAGGACCTTTGTCCACTGTTCAAGTGATTGAAGGTCCTCTGGCTTTTTTTTTGCTTTTTGCATGTGATTACAGTGCTTTAATTTTAAGCAGCTGCTCTTCAAGGTTTTTAAGTGAAGAATGCAGGGTCGCTAATTTTTCTTTCTCTTTATTAATAACAGCCTCCGGCGCTTTATCAATAAATTTTGGGTTATTTAATTTGCCTTCAATACGAGGTAAATCTTTTTGTATTTTGGCAATTTCTTTTTCTAAACGTGCAATTTCTGCATCTTTATCGATTAAGCCGGCTATTGGGATTAGAATTTTCATTTCACCAACAAGTGAAATAGCTGATTCAGGTGGGTTATCATTTGCAGAAATGACTGTAATTGATTCAACTCGACCTAATTTTAATAAATATTCTTTGCTTGATTCTAAAAAGGCTAAATCATTTGTCGTGCTGTTTTGTAACAGTATTGGCAATGGTTTTCCGGGGGCAATATTCATTTCACCTCGGATACGGCGTATGCCTAGAATAAAATCCATAATCCACTTTGTTGCATTAATGGCATCATGGTTGATTTGATTCTTATCTGCTTCAGGGTATGGCTGTAACATAATGGTTTCAGCACTAATCCCTGCTAATGGAGCAACACGTTGCCAAATTTCTTCGGTGATAAAGGGCATGATGGGGTGGCTTAAACGTAGAATGTTTTCTAAAACATTGACTAATGTTTTACGTGTTCCACGTTGTAGTGCTTCATTATCTGATTGCAAGGAAATTTTTGCTAATTCTAAATACCAGTCACAGTACTCATTCCAGGTAAATTCATAGATTGCTTGAGCGGCCAAATCAAAACGGTAAGCTTCAATTGCTTCGCTAGTCGATGCCGTTACCTGATTTAGGCGTGAGGTAATCCATAAATCCGCTTGTGAATACTCACAGGGCGCATCGGATAAGCCATTGTCTTGATCTTCCGTATTCATTAAGACATAACGAGCAGCATTCCATAATTTATTACAAAAATTACGGTAGCCTTCTGCACGCGCTAGATCAAAACGAATATCCCGCCCAGTGGTTGCCAGTGATGCAAAGGTAAAGCGTAAGGCATCTGTACCAAATGAGGGAATGCCTTCTGGAAACTGGTTGCGAGTGGCCTTCTCAATTTTCTTTTGTAGATGCGGCTGCATCATACCGCTCATGCGTTTCTCAACTAAAGCTTCTAAATCAATACCGTCAATTAAGTCAATGGGGTCAAGCACATTGCCTTTTGATTTGGACATTTTCTGCCCTTCGGCATCGCGTACTAAGCCATGGACATAGACTTCTTTAAAAGGCACTTCGCCTTGAAATTTAAGCCCCATCATAATCATTCTGGCGACCCAGAAAAAGATAATGTCAAAACCTGTAACTAATACGCTGCTTGGGTAATGTTGTGCTAATTCAGCTGTTTTCTCTGGCCATCCCAGGGTTGAAAAAGGCCATAAGGCAGAGGAGAACCAAGTGTCTAAAACATCTTCGTCCTGCCTTAATGGGTAATCTGCTGCCAAGTTATGTTTCTCGCGAATTTCTTGTTCAGACCGACCGACATAGATATTGTCTTCATCATCATACCAGGCGGGGATTCTATGCCCCCACCAGATTTGCCTTGAAATACACCAATCCTGGATATTTCGCATCCATTCAAAATAAGTATTTTTCCAGTTATCCGGGACAAATTTAATATCACCCTTTTCAACGGCTTCAATAGCTGGTTGAGCAAGCGGCCCTACTTTTACATACCATTGATTAGTTAAAAGAGGTTCGATAATACTATTTGAACGATCCCCTCGAGGAACAACCAACTTATGGTCTTCGACTTTTTCTAATAAGCCTTGAGAATCCAGGTCTGCAACTATTTGTTTGCGAGCTGTAACACGATCTAAACCAATATACTTCTCTGGGATAAGGTTATTTTCATCTTCTTCATTTGCACGAATTGCCGCATCTTCAGTAAAGATATTAATCAATCCTCCATGAGGAGCATCCATAATAGCGGCTAAATCTTTATGACGAGTCCAGACATCATAATCATTAAAATCATGGGCAGGAGTCACTTTTACACAACCCGTACCAAATTCAGGGTCTACATGTTCATCTGCAATAATTGGAATACGACGGTTTGTTAAGGGGAGTTCTAAAAATTCTCCTAAAAGATGTTTGTAGCGGTCGTCATCTGGGTGGATAGCAACAGCAACATCACCCAGTAATGTTTCTGGGCGAGTAGTGGCAACGACCATATAGCCTGAGCCATTTGATAATGGATAACGCATATGCCACATAAAGCCATTTTCTTCCTCAGATAAAACCTCTAAATCAGAGACAGCGGTGTGTAGTACAGGGTCCCAGTTTACAAGTCGCTTGCCACGATAAATTAGACCTTCTTCATGCAGTTTAATAAATACTTCTTGTACAGCATCTGACATGCCGTCATCCATGGTGAAACGTTCTTTTTCCCAATCTAAAGAGCTTCCCATGCGACGAAGTTGTTTGGTAATGGTATTTCCTGATTCTTCTTTCCATTGCCAAATTTTTTCGACAAATTTTTCCCGACCGTAGTCGTGGCGTGTTTTACCCTCAGCATTGACAATGCGTTCAACCACCATTTGAGTGGCAATCCCTGCATGATCGCTACCTGGTTGCCATAAGGTGCTTTTGCCTTTCATTCGATGGTAGCGGCTTAGGGCATCCATAATAGTATCTTGAAATGCATGCCCCATATGCAGGCTTCCCGTCACATTGGGAGGGGGGATCATAATGCAATATGATTCGCCTTCGGGCTTTGCTTTAAAGTAGCCTTTATCTTCCCAATTTTTATACCAGCGTTGTTCTATTGAATGAGGGGTGTATGTTTTTTCCATGGAAAGTCTATTTATTTATAAAAAGGTGTAGCGCGAGTATTTTGCCCGCAAAAAAGGTAAATAATCATATCTTATGAGTTGATATATCAAAGCCATTTTGTTTATATTGGCGAAAACGTTGTCGTCCTGCTTGTTTTAACGCTTCGTTATTATCAAGGATTTCTAAGACACGATCAGTTTTAGTTAAATCATCAGGGTATTTTGATGATAGATTAAAAATCAGTTTTTGCCATTTCTCTGGTGCGGCCAGAGTACCAATTAAAACGGTTTTTGGGTAATCTGGAACTTTATTTTCTGTCTCGTAGAGCTGATGAGGAATAAAACTATTTTCCCTAAAGGTCCAGAGTTGATTATCTAACTGTTGGCTTTGTTGTAGTGAGTCAGTGTACACATAACAAAACTGACCGTTACGATAAGCTTTTTCTATTAGTTTGCAAGCAAACAGGAACCGAGCGGGTAAGGTGTCGCTTGGTAAAATATAAAAACTAGCTTCAGCCATTTGCTCGGTTAATTAAATATTGACTGAGTAGCGGTACGGGGCGACCTGTTGCTCCTTTGTTTTTACCGCCTGAACGCCATGCTGTACCCGCAATATCAAGGTGAGCCCAACGGTAATCTTCAGTAAAACGAGATAGAAAACAGGCTGCTGTAATGGTGCCTGCATCACGACCACCAATATTAGCCAAATCTGCAAAGTTAGATTTTAATAGCTCGTGATATTCTTCCCAGATAGGTAAACGCCATAAACTGTCACAGGCTGTTTCACTGGCCGTTATTAAATCATTACAAAGTACATCATCGTTGCCTAATAATCCACTGGGGACACGGCCTAATGCCACTAAACAAGCACCGGTTAAGGTGGCTAGATCAATCACTACTTCTGGATTGAATTTTTTTGCATAAGTTAAAGCATCACAAAGGATTAACCGACCTTCTGCATCGGTATTTAATATTTCAATGGTTAAACCTGCCATACTGGTCACAACATCACCGGGTTTATTGGCATCTCCATCTGGCATATTTTCAGATGAAGGAACAATACCGACGACGTTAAGTGCTAAGTTCATTTCAGCTGCGGCCTGTAGTGTGCCTATAACAGTTGCGCCACCGCACATATCGTATTTCATTTCATCCATCCCTGCGCCAGGTTTTAAAGAAATGCCTCCGGCATCAAAAGTTAGGCCTTTACCAACAAGAACAATAGGTTTGCTGTCTTTTTCACCCCCTTGGTAATTTAATACAATAAGCTTTGCTGGCTGGCGGCTACCACGGGAAACAGATAAAAAAGACCCCATGCCTAAAGCTTCCATATCGCTTTCTTCAAGCACTTCAACACTCATTTTGTTACTATTAGAAGCTACCATCGTTGCTTGTTCAGCAAGATAAGTTGGAGTGCAATAATTGCCTGGTAAATCTGCCAATGTTTTTGTTAAATCCATTCCTTTTGCAATAGCACTACCTTGAACTATCCCTATTTCTACTTGAGAGATTGATTCTTCTGTCGCAGAAATAAACAGTTTCTCTAGCGCAATATCCGGGTCTTTAATGCTTTTGGTATTTTGAAACAGGTAAAGAGCGTCATTAAAAACTTCGATAATTTGTCGAGCTTTCCAGCAAGTATCTTGGTCTTTTACTTCAATATCAACCAAAGTACAGGTGGCTGATTTAACTTTTATGGCTTTAACAGCCTTTATTGCTGAGGAAAGTGCTTTACGGTATAGCTTTGCAGTGATTTTTTCTTTTTCACCTAAACCGATAACTAAAATTCGCTTTATTGAACTATTCGGTAAATGGTTAATAAGTAGTGTTTCAGCATTTTTTCCTTTAATATCACCACGCTCGATAAGTTGGGTGATAATGTCCTGGTTTAGCTTGTCAATGGAGTCTGCTGAAGCACTAAGTTGCTGGTTTTCATATATACCAACAATGATGCAATCAGTTTGTTGTTTGTCTAAAGCCAAGGTTTCTATAGAATAGTCCATAAGAGAGTATCTGAATAAGCGTGTTAAAGGGATAATAAAGGTAGATTATACATGAGTTTTTTAAGGTGGGTTGTTTGAGCATTGAGTCGAATAAAAAGGGTGGCACCAGGTCTTATCGGTTTATTTCCGTTTTAGATAAGATGATTGTTAAAGATCTAATGAAAACAGTGTCTGCTGTACTGTTAGTGCTTGTCGTTATTATAGTCAGTCGAAAGTTTATTAAAGTATTGGCGCAAGCTATTGAAGGGCAAATCTCAAATGAGATTGTTTTAAGTTTGCTGGGGCTGAAAATAATAACCGCTATTAGTATTTTTTTACCTGTTTCTGTCTTTATGGCAATATTAATGGTTATAGGGCGGATGTATCGAGATCAAGAAATGGCAGCAGTTGCGTCAGCGGGAGGAGGAGCTTATGTTATTTATCGTGCTATTTTTATCTTAATACTTCCTCTTAGTTTTGTGGCTGCAGGATTTTCTATGCTTGCGACACCCTGGGCAGAAGCTAAAATGAACCAGTTGATACATGAAGATAAAAAACATGCTGATATAAAAGGTATTGCTGCTGGACGATTTAGTGAATATAGCCAGGGAGAATTGGTTTTGTATACGGAAAATATTACTAAAGATAAGCAAATGCAAAATGTCTTTGTGCAAAATAGAAAGGGCAAACGTTTAGGGATTGTTAATGCCAAATACGGCCGAATAAAAAGCTTGCCAGGTGGTTTATACCTGGTATTAAAACAGGGAGAGCGAGTACAAGGAATACCTGGAGAAAATAATTTCATTATTGAAAAATTTGCTGAATATGCAGTACGAATAGAAAAAAAAGAAAGCAATATTCAACAAAATCGAGAAGGTACCCCAACGGCTAAATTATGGACGTCTGATAAGTTGAAGGATATAGCTGAAATACAGAGCCGCTTATCTGTACCATTATCCGTTATTTTTTTAAGCTTATTAGCAGTGCCACTTGCAAAAATTTCACCTAGAGGAGGGGTGTATGGCAGTTTAGTTGTCGCTTTTGCCATTTATTTTATTTTTGGTAATTTAAAGCATGTAAGCCAAAGCTGGGTTGTGAACCAAGTTATCCCTGCTTCATTTGGGTATTATGGTGTATATCTTTTATTATTGCTGTTGGCGGGCATGCTACTGTTACGTCTTTATGGGGCAAAGTGGATTATGATGAAAATTTTAGCTAGGGAGGCTGCGTGAATATTTTAACAAAATATATTGTCAAGGAAGTCTTAAAGGGCTCTGCTATTGCAGCCATATTTTTATTAACATTATTTATGTTGTTTGCCTTTAGAGATGAGTTAAAAGATATGGGTCATGGTGGATATGGTTTAAAACAAATATTAATGTACCTTGCTTTATCTGCACCTACCGTTTTTTATGAGCTACTTCCTTTTGGGGCATTGCTAGGTAGTCTCTTTGTTATTGGGGGAATGGCAAATAATAGTGAAATCATTGCTATGCGAGCGGCAGGAATTTCTATTTTTGGGGTCATAAAAGCCGTTATGTTGGCAGGTCTTGTTATGGTTGTGATAGCTTTTTTAGTAGGTGAGTTTATTGCCACTAAAGCCGTGCGTGAAGCACAGTTGATTAAGATGCTTTCCCAGGATAATGAAGTAGCCCTGCAATCAAAATCTGGTGTGTGGTTAAGAGAAAAGGATGAGTTTGTTAATGTGCGAAAAATTACAGGTAAAAATAAGTTAGCTGATATTTATACTTATAAGGTTGAGGGTAATGAGCATTTGCTTGCAGTCAGGCATATTGAAAAAGCTATTTATATTGGACATGGACTTTGGGATGTAAATAATATATTGCAATCTGAAATATCAGCTAATCAGGTGTTTTCCAGTAGACAAGTGTCAGGAGAATGGAAAACATCAATAGAACCTGATTTATTGGATGTCGCTGTGGTTAAGTCAGACAATATGTCTTTATATGATTTGTATATGTATATTGATTTTCTTAAGCAAAATAATCAAAAATCACAAATATATGAACTGGCTTTCTGGAGCCGGCTTATAAATCCCTTTGTTATTTTTGTTATGTTAATGGTATCGATTCCTTTTGTGGTCGGTATTAAAAGAGGGGTTAGTACAGGCGGAAGGATGATGCTTGGTATTGTTATCGGTATAACATTTAATATTTTCGATAAAATTGCAGGGCATATTGGGTTAGTTTATGGTTATGAGCCGATGCTGATGGCCATATTGCCGAGTATTGTGGTTTTTTGTTCGGCATTGTATGCAGTGAGTCGAGCGCGTTGAGGTTTGTTGTCAATCTTAGGAGCGAGCACGGAATAAATTCTACGCCAAGTTGCTGAATTTATTCCGTGTGCATTTTTTATTAGTTGCTGGTAACTGGAAAATTAAATCTTTTTCATATAAAAATAAAGGAATTTACAATGTAATACCATATCTTCGCTGTCTAGTTTAACCACTTTACAATCTTCAGTTTTTTGGGTTCCTGGCCTTAACTGTTTGTTGAGTATGCCATTTTTAATGGAATATTTAATATTAATAGAAGTTTGTCCCGTTCTTCCACGCGTATCAGTTGCTATGGCATGGATAATGCCATTATTTTTAAAGTTCCATTGAATATTAACTTCTTTTCTATCTCTTTTCTTTTTAGTAGGAGATTCAGCGTAAATCTTCCATTTTCCGAGAACTTGGGAGTTATCTTCTAAAGCAATTGTTTTTTCCTGTTTTTTTGCATTTGCAGGAAAAGCTATGCAAACAATGACAAGTAAAGGTAAAAGTTTTATTATTTTATTCATGTTTTCAAGCTCCGGCCTGAGTGATAAATTAGTTTCGCGTCACTGAGTATAGCATAGTAAATAAGGATGTTTACTTGTCTTGTAAACAAATTAGTATATTATAAAAAACTCATTCATCTAGTGTTAAGTTTATTTACTTTAAAGTTAGAGTTACAATTGTTAATGTATCAATTTTTATAATGAAAATAATGAGGAAGGATAAAGTATGAAAATCAATAAAATATTATTCGCGGCTTTGCTGTTTGTTTTTTCTAACCAATGTTTTGCATTGGCTGTTGATGACTGGGAATACAAAACTATTACCAGTACACTAAAGGCAACTCCAGGCTGTAAATCTAAAGAAAGAGCGGCTAAGCAGGCATCTACAGGAAGGCGATTTAAAAAGTATGCCAAGCTTGCCTGTAATAATATGGGGCTTGGTTGGGGTTATGATAGGGCTTTAGAGAAAGGTAAATTGGTATGTGAAGCTTGTGAGGAAGAGGATGAAGGTGTTGACCCAGGATATAGCTGTCACATGGAAAATGTTGTTATCAAGTGTAAAACAGTAAAGAAAGGCTGGTAGTTTGATTGTTACACTTTGTGCGGTTTTGAACGCTCAAAGTGTAACGGCTAACAAGTTAACTTAGAAAAATCAGTTAAGCGCAAAATTATAGTGCTGGGTATTGGCTTCAATTTATTATGGGGGCTTTACTGTTCGGCAAACAAACAGGGTATTTTTGGAGATCGGGGGGTGGGTGTTGCACAACAAGTTAGCTAATATTCCATGTAATCTGGTAAGTAGACAGGCATAATTAACTTAACAATTTATTTTCGTCATTCCCGAGTGTTCTTATCGGGAATCTACTGTGTAGGTCAGATGGATTCCTGCTAAGA
>VAPL010139031.1_pt1 | contig 10997 bp, 10 predicted proteins | sample 3395061 | NCBI WGS metagenome assembly VAPL01 (sample SAMN08290444, study PRJNA428436) | hydrothermal vent metagenome | isolation source: Deep-sea hydrothermal vent chimney 2 | place: Pacific Ocean: Juan De Fuca Ridge | depth 2182 m m
GCTGGCGCCTTGATTGGCAGCCTTGGATGGTGGCTACAAAACCAAGGCAGTGCGATAGGACCCGTTTTGCGTATTATTGCTGGTGTGATGTTAATTGCCATGGGTTTATATCTGGCTGGCTGGTGGCGAATACTAACGCATCTGGAAAACCTCGGCGCACACTTATGGAAATACTTACAACCCATCGGTAATAAACTGATGCCAGTCACACAACCATGGCAAGCATTAATGCTCGGCATCATTTGGGGTTGGCTACCTTGTGGTCTGGTTTACAGCACATTAACTCTGGCCGCTGCAGAAGCAAGTTGGCAGCAGTCCGCATTAATCATGGCCAGCTTTGGCGCAGGCACGTTACCTGTCATGCTGTTTACAGGTATATTTGCACAGCATGTTAAGGCCTGGATTCAAAAATCATCTGTTCGTCGTGTTAGCGCGATCATGATTATCATCTTTGGTATCTGGACGCTGGCGACCCCGCTTCTTCTTAGCAAACATCCGCAACACAGTGAAAACACCGCAGGTTTGGGAATAATTAGTTCAAATAATTATTTTTCATAAACACACGAATCACATCTTCCTGATCCAGTTCCTCAATCAGCGCAGACATCTCCCGCAAGTCATGTTCAATATCAGGAATGACAACATTCTCCAGTGCGCGCGCACGGCGCTCGGTACGTTTGTATTCTGCTGATAAACGGTAGATATTTCCAGATAGCCCGGCTAATGTTCCCGCTGTATCTAATAATTGCAGAAATAATTTGCGACAATAACCAGCTTCCGGCGAGGGATTGCAGACAACGCCACGGGACCTATCCTCTGGCAATACCACTTTACTGTCGATCAACCGAACCCCCATAAATTGAGTTTTTTTTGTACGAAACTCAGCGTCTTCAAGATAATGAGCCGGGTAAACTTGCGTTCCATGCAAACCATGTCTTTTGACCGTGGCTTCAAACGCCTGCTTAGCCTCTGTTTGGTTTTTTTTATACTCCGCGAGCAACTTCTCATAACGTTTCAGTTGACGTAATATTTCGGCGGCCAATAACAAACGTTTTTCATCCAGGAAATCATAGGCATCAAGAACCACGCCATGTTCTTCGCGAAGCTGTAAAACGGCAGAGCGAGTGGCTACGTGTTCACTACTAAGCATCCTTTTTTACCTCACACGTGATATGACGTTGAATTTGTTCGTCATCCAGCCGGTTAAGCTCAACGACGGGTAACGTTCGCAGTAAACGCCAACCAATCTCCATACTTTCTTCCAATGAGCGTGCACGGCTTTGCTGCACCAACTGTTGTTCGAATCGCTCACCAAAATCAAGAAAAATGCGATCCGTTTTCGACAGACCTTCAGTACCCATCACACTCGCCAATACACGCACGTGCACCGCACTTGCATAGGCTGAATACAGTTGATTGGCCAAATCTGGATGATCGGCATCAGTAAAATCTTTACCCGTCCCATCCTTCATTAACCGTGACAAACTTGGCAGCACCTTGACAGGTGGGTAGATGTCGCGTCGATTTAATTCGCGATCCAGCACTATCTGCCCCTCTGTGATGAAACCCGTCAGATCGGGGATAGGATGTGTAATATCATCTGCTGGCATCGTCAGCATAGGTAACTGAGTCAGTGAACCTTTCTGTCCCTGAATGCAACCGGCACGCTCATAGAGACTGGCCATATCCGAATACATATAACCGGGATAACCTTTTCGACTCGGTACTTCGCCATGACTCGCAGAAACTTCGCGTAATGCTTCACAATAGTTCGTCATATCGGTCATGATCACTAACACGTGCCGGCCGTCTATAAACGCAAGATATTCGGCTGCGGTCAGCGCGTAACGCGGCGCCAATAATCGTTGCGTACTGGAATCGGACGCCAGGTTAAGAAATAACACGGTATGCTCAAGTGCACCGCTACTTTCCATCACGCGTCGGAAACGTTCGGCAACATCATATGATACACCTATCGCGACAAACACCACTGCAAAATCACCTTTGGCCTCAGCTCCCCGAATCCTCGCATGACACGCGATCTGTGTGGCCATACGGTCGTGTGGAAGGCCACCACTTGAGAACACAGGCAATTTTTGACCACGCACCAAACTGTTCATCAAATCGATAGTGGAGATACCTGTTTCAATAAAATCAGTCGGCATTGCGCGTGCGACTGGATTTATTGGCAGGCCATCGATCCTTAACCGCTGCTGGCTGGACACGGGTGGCCCACCATCCAGCGGTCGCCCCACGCCGTTAAGCACTCTGCCAAGCACATCAGAACCAACACCGAAGTGCAACGGCTCACCCAAAAAACGAACCCGTGTACCTAATAATGACAATCCGCTGGTTGTTTCAAAAACTTCTATGATTAAACTATCTTCACCTAACGCAGCAATACGACCTAACCGCACTCTACCCTGCTCATCCAATACTTCCACGGCTTCATTCAAGCCAACATTGACGTTACGTTCCAGCGTCAGCAACGGGCCCTCAATTCGTTTAGCAGTGTGACTTGAATAGACATTAACCTGCATATTGCGCATCCTGTTTAAGCAAACTGGAGAAGGCGTTTTCCATATCGCCAAACAGAACATCATATTGTTGCAACGCATCTTCACCAATATCTTCATTCATGCGCCGCAAGCGCCGCATAATCGGCATCGCCGAAATTTGTTCTACATTGACTTTATGCTCTATTGCCTGCTCAGATAGGTCAATAAAATGGTTAATCAGTTGCATCATAATGGCTTGACGTCTTGGAGAACAATAGCGATCCGTTTCTGAAAAAGCGGACTGGCGAAGAAAGGCCTCGTTGATTAATTCCGCACAAATTAGCACTTGCTGTTGACGCGGCGGCAACGCATCTTTGCCAACTATGCGTGCCATGCGCTCCAAACGGGACTGCTCCTCCAGTAATGTCAAAAAACGTCTGCGCTGGCTTAACCATTCAGGATGATCGTGTTGCCGCCAAAAATCTACCAGATCATCGACATCACCGGAATAAGATTGCAATGGATGGATGGCCGGATAAAAACGCGCTTGCGCCCGGACGCTATCTAATAACCAGAATACGCGTACATAGCGCTTTGTGTGAATCGTCACTGGCTCTGAAAAATCCGCAGAAGGCGGGCTTATTGCACCTATTATACTCAAGGAGCCCACTTTGCCGCACAACGCACGCACATGCGCTGCGCGCTCATAGAAATCAGCAAGACGGCTGCTAAGATAGGCCGGAAAACCCGCTTCGCTTGGGATCTCTCCAAGACGCCCGGACACTTCCCGAAGTGCTTCCGCCCAACGACTGGTCGAATCCGCCATCAAGGCAACGCGCAAACCCTGATCACGAAAATATTCTGCTGCAGTAACTGCGGTGTAAATACTTGCCTCGCGTGCCGCAACAGGCATATTCGATGTGTTGGCGATAATAACTGAACGCTCCATTAATGGCCGTCCGGTTCGAGGATCCTCCAATTTCGGCAGATCATGTAACACGCCCGCCATTTCGTTGCCTCTCTCGCCACAACCAACGTAAACAATCACATCCGCATCGCACCATTTTGCAAAGTTCTCTTGCAGTACGGTTTTCCCAGTGCCGAAACCACCGGGCATGGCGGCACGACCACCGCACGCGAGCGGGAAGAGACTGTCAAAAACCCGCTGCCCTGTTAACAAGGGTCCCCAGGTTGATAAACGTTCTCTTATTGGACGTGGTTTCCGTACTGGCCAAACATGACTCATAGCCAGCGCATGTTCCTTGCCATCAACATCAAGCAGTTTGCATATCGTTTGTTTGTCGTCGTATTCACCTTCTGCAACCAACCATTGTATTTTTCCACAAATACCCGGTGGCACGAGACAGTGCTGTCGCCGCCCCTGCACCAGGGGCATGACCGCCCCAATGACTGCGCCAGGTTTTAACTCATCCCCCACGCGAACAACAGGTGAGAACCTGAATGTACTGGCGATAATGGGTTGTATACCAGGCTGAACATAAGTGCCGCCGTTTAATGATAAAGGTCGTAACAATCCATCAAATATACCGCCAAGAATCCCTGGACCCAATTTAACCGACAGCGGCAACCCATTACTTTTTATTTTGTCACCTGGTCTTAGTCCACTGGTATCTTCATAAACTTGTATCACGATTTCGTTTTTATCAATACGAATAATCTCGCCCAATAGTCGTTGATCACCCACTAACGCAACTTCGCTGATGTGAAAAATTTCCTCTGTCCTTGCTCGCAGCACTGGACCACCGATCCAGGTTATCGTGGCTTTACTCACTTGGCTTGTCCTTTTCTTTATCAGCCTGTTGCAAATCACCACACCGTATTCTGTATTGCGCAAGGAATTCCGCCTCAATACGAGAACGATTAACTAACAAACCTGATAATGTCCCATCGACGACCAAACCATTTGAACTAATACGAATACCTGCTGATATATCCCGATTTACCACTAATGTTGAAGATTGGCCAGTTTGCTTAACAGTTTGTTTAGCTGTTTGTTTAGTTATGCATTCACGCAGTTGCTGCTTTTCTGCCACTGAGCAATCAGCGGGATATTCTATTCTCCAGTCATCGGTTAGCAACATCGTGGATGCAATACCCAATATATGTTCTATCCAGACCCGGCGTTGCTCCGGTAATTGCCAGCGTGACACAAGCATTTGTTGCAATTTATCCAGAGCGAATTTCAATAACCGCTGGTCACATCGGTACTGACGTTGTTTTTTTTCGGTTTGTTGTTTAGCTTTTGCTACGTCAATTTCCTGTTGTATTCTTTCACGGTTATCCAATACAACTTGGTGCATTCGCTTGCGCGCATCATGATGGGCTTGTTGAATGAGTCCCCCGGCTTGCTGACGTGCTTTGGCCTTTTCTGCTTCGCAGTATTCCTTATGATAACTTTGCACTACGTCTAATAAGCGCTCGACTTGTGCATCAACGATACTGTCTGCTACTTTACTGTGCGCTAATGTCATTCCACTATACCCAGTTGGGTACGCAATCGTGTATTTAAATTTTCCATTGTTGTTTTCGCCCTGATATCAGGGACAACCAAAATGGCTGGTGATTCCTGACTGACGAAACGTTCAAAGTCTTTGGTTGGCAACATGGCGGCATACTCTGAGGTAATTAATATCAATGTTGCATGATGGCAGGCCCATTCAATCACGTTTATGAGTTCTTTAGCTTCAAGCAGTGGTGTTCTGATTCTTACCCCTGCCATACGAAACCCGGCGGCACTTATCTCATCACCTATAAAAACAGGCGCTGTCATGTTAAATCAACTCGTTGAGGATAAGAATTGAAATAATGAGTCCGTAGATAGCGATACCTTCTGCAAGTCCCACCATTATTAACACACGGCCAAGCAATTCCGGTTTTTCTGCCATTGCCCCAATAGCGGCACTGCCAACAGCGGCCACGGCATACCCAGCACCCAGTGCAGACAAACCCGTCGCCAACGCCGCTGCCAAAAACCCCCATTTCAAAACCTCCGGTGACAATTGAGCAGCGCTCACCGTTCCCTCAGCAAGTGCTAATGGTGTGAACCATAATAGTAGACTGGCAGCGGCAACGATGATGCCGCTGACAGCAATAAACTTGACGAGCCTGTTACTTTGCATGTCCATGTTGTTCTCCTTGGTAATTTTTGCGCAGCTGTTGCAGTTGTTGTTGCGATGTTTGTTTTGTGGTTTGTGGTGCTACCAGGGGCCGGAATACACGGCCGGTGCCGCGTAAAAAACGGATAAAAAATTCAAATAAAATCAGACGCGTGGTTTGAATGGAGACCACCATGCCTTCCAAAACAAGAATAATAATGTTACCTGTTATAATAACAATACCTGCCAATATAATATTATCCAGCGTATTCGCCAATACCATGACGGCCAACGATAAGCCTGCGTGTGCCAAGGCAAACGCACCAACACGAATAAAAGAAATGGTATTTATTATTAACTGCAATAAATTTTCCAGAAGCTGCCCTAATGCCACGCCAAGTGCCTGCGCGATGTGACCTGTTGCCACGGCTGCATTACCTGCAAAGTACCAGCATAGACCGAAGACAAATGCCACAATAAACCAGAAATTGATAAAACTACCAATGATCCCGAGATACATCACAATAACTGCGGCATCAATCAGTAACCAACGTGTTAGTTCCGCCCGCCAGTAGGCTTGCACGCTGTTTAACAACAATCCGAGAAATAAAATGACAATGCCTCCTATCATTGGTAAAAAAAGAACGTGTAGCGGTTCTTCAATTGGATTAACCCATAAAGGCTCAATCACGTGCTCAATGCTAAATACACTACCAAAGATAAACCCAAATACCATCGACGCAATACCACAGCCAATCAATACCTTGAGTATTGGCCAGCGTTTTTGCAACAAAACACCTATCATAAAAAGCACCATGCCTTGACCAACATCACCGAACATGTACCCAAATAACAATGGTACGACAACCGTTAACAACATGGAGGGATCTATTTCATCTTTCGCAGGCGTGCCCAGCAACTTAGCAAAAAATTCAAAGGGCTGTGTCCATCCAGGATTGCGCATCACCATAGGTGATTTTAAACCCATCGGCGGCGATGGATAATGTATGACTGCGCGTACTGTCGTTTTCTCTAGCAAGCAGTTAAGTCGCGTACCACTTACATCATTTGTCCAACCGGTAATCCAGGCGAAATTCTCAGTCACTGGTAAATCATTGATATGGGTCAGAAACCACTCTATCTGTTGAATATCACCCAGCGCCTTGGTTAATTTATGAGTTTCAGACAGTTCAGCAATCCTCTGTTTATGTTGATGTATATCCTGCTGAATTTTATTCAAACGATGTTGTACCTGGTCATAGGCTTGCCATCTGTTGCCCGCCAACCATTTGGGCAATATTACTACACGACCTTTGAGCACGATCAGGTCGTGCTGCAATGAATTAAGATCACTGGTTGATCCAACAGACAACAGAAAAATATGTTGATCGGTAGTAACACGAACTATCAACACAGATGGGGGTAAATGCGCGATGCGGGCCGCTATCGGTAAAATAAACAGTCGTGGCATAACTACCGGGCCAGCATTGACAAAATAACTGAAATCGATAATGTCACTTTGCATGTTCATAAAAAATTCTGATAATAAGGATAACTCGATCTGTTCATTTTGCAAAGTTTCGACCAGGTTAATGACCGAGTCCACCGCCTGCTTCCATGCATTGAGCTTTTCCATGGCGTTATCCATTCTTTCGGCGGGTTGCCCGGGAACGTCGGAAGGAGACAGATCCTGATTCGGCCAATAAACTTGATAACGTCGCATCAGCCGGTTGTAGTCTTCAAGCCGATCACGTAGATCAGGCATTATGGCCCGTTTGGTTATTTCGCTGTGTGTTTCCAGCTCAACATTTCCCGAGCGAGCCAGCGCGTCAGCCATTTTCAATAAATCATCCCGAGCAATCAGTATTTCAAACCAACGAGCAGAAACGGGTCGTAGCGTCACATCCCCTCCTCCCGGCGTCTGGCAAATAAACTACGTTGAATGATATTACCCCGTAGACGTTCAATATCCAGCGCCACCAGTGCCAGATGTATAAATGTCGCAACAGCTTGAAAGTTATATTTACGAAACAAAATCCTCAGTTGTCTAACTAATGTTTCCCGTGTTTGCCAGGTGTGGTTTAAAGGACTTTGGCGAAAACTAACCAGGTGTTGATTTAATAGTGCAATAAGTTGTAATAGTGGTTGAGCATGTTTAGTATTTTTCACTGGCCATAAACTTTGCCAGTGTTGTACCCAGGCATCGGGTAATGTCATTCCGGATTGCCATGCCGGTATTAATGGTGCGTAACCGGATTGTTTCATGTACTCAATGCGTAGTTCCGGATTGGTGATACTAAAACGTTTTAAGCGTGGATTATCTAGCATCCATGTCAACGCGGTATTACCGGTCAACAGGTATTGAAACGCGGGCAAATCAGGCAAATATTTAGTCCAATAGACTGATTTTTTCCATTGTTGAGGCTGCCATAGCGCAACCTCATCGATATAAAGAAGATATTGATTAATCAGGTTGGTTTCCAGCGTATGGTAATCATCGTGTTCATGCAAACTCAGCACCCAGGGCCGTAAAACAGTGCGGCGCGCATTTTGCAAATAACCCGCCAATTCTTTAAACGTTTCAAGCTGCTGCCAGGTACGTTCATCAGGCCGATCACCATGGCGAGCATGTAATCTGGCCTGTACATATGCGAATGTTGCAAGTTGATTCATGAACTTATCTCGTGCTAGTAATTTTTGTTGTATCAAGCTGTGTTGTAGTCAGCGCAACAGCAATTTGATCCAGCACGTCAGACATCGCTATAATATCAAATCGATCTTCTTGCTCATCCTCTTTTAGTTGTTTTGACACATGTTGCATACGAGTTATCTCGTCAGAAATCTTTCGACTACAGCGCTGATGAATTCGGGCAATTCGATTGTTATTTCGCTCACCAATGCGGCGAGCCGTTTGACGTGCTTGTTCGAGGATACGCTCAGTATCTGCTACACATTGTGCAACTTGTTGCTGGGCGTCACGCTCGGCCTTAAGCACATCATTAATTGCTTGGTCTGTGGTGATGCTGGCCTTATTGGTAGATTTTTTTTTCATAATGTGTAGTTCGAATGTGTCAGATTAAATAACCTGTTTTTTATCCAAAAACACCTGGAAGGCACCTTAATTAACAAATTCTCGGCAATGGATCATCTTCCAATTCCTCCAGAATACGCTCACCACCGAGTTCTGTCTCCAGCACAACCCGCGACATACCACTGTCTACTTCACCGATAAGATGACTATCAGCACCTTCTGGCATAGCTCGCCAACGGTTAAGCGCTTTGTCAACATCTTGTTTCGATACCACTGCAACAACCCGTCCTTCACAAGCCAGGTACAACGGATCATAACCGAGCATCTCGCATACAGCGTTCACTGGATCACGCACTGGAATATTTACATACTGAATGCGTAAACCATATTTTGTTGCCTGGCTAATTTCGTGCAGCACAGTGGCCACTCCACCCCGTGTGGGGTCGCGCATGAACCGCAGGCCAGGCAAGTCATACAGTGCATTGCACAGTGCCATTACATTAGCAGAATCAGATTGAACATTGCCTTTAAGACCGAACTGTTCGCGTGCAAGCATAATAGCGGCACCGTGGTCACCCACCGGCCCACTGACCAGCACTTGATCCCCGGGGATAATATTTTTCAGACCAAGAGACAAGCCTTTTTTTCTTTCACCAATACCTGTCGTGGTGAAATACACTCCACTGCCCTCACCGCGAGGTACAACTTTTGTATCACCACATACAATCTGCACCCCGGATCCAGTAGCGGCTTCAGCCATCGCATGGATAATACGTTCCAGTGTCTTTAATTCCAGCCCTTCCTCAATAATGGCTGACAAACTGAGATATTTTGCGATAGCACCGCTGACCGCAAGATCGTTGACTGTCCCATGAATGGCAAGTGAACCGATATTGCCACCAGGAAATTCCAGAGGTTTTACCGTAAAACCATCCACACTCATCATCAGATCACCCGTAAGCACGGGCAGCTTTACGGCATCGGCATTGGAATCAAGTAGCGGGTTGGCCAACTGACTGGCGAACACCTCCTCAATAAGCTGTCGCATGTAACGCCCACCATTACCATGAGCCAACGTGATATGTGTCATGATTAACCTTCTTCTTTATATCGAGTTTATACCCATCACAAATAGATATATTAGTCCTGTAATAATCCGTTTAACTCCATAATTTGACCAAAACATAATCCAGCATCATTGGCTGGTATTTGATGTGGAAGATAGCAACGAAAATCATGCTGCTCTAACAGTTCAATAGCACGCTCGGTTAACAGTCGGTTTTGAAATACACCACCACCAAGACCGACAGCAAAGTCGCCCTGCACAGCGCGTATTTGTAAAGCCTGTTGTAGCACAACAACCGCCATTGACTCATGAAAACAACGGGCCCGATCAACAAGCGGCACAGAATCATTCAATAATAGTGCTAGCAACGGCTCCCAGTCCGTACGCCAGACGTCATTTTCATCTGGGCTCAACGGTAGAGTCATCGCTTCAGCGCTACCATTGCTTGCAGAAGCCTCTAATAACATGGGTCCCTGTCCTTCAAAGCTGGTTATCTGTACTAAACCCGTTAATGATGCCGCGGCGTCAAACAAACGCCCCACCGCCGAGCTTTGCGGGCAATTCACTTTACGTTGCCAGGCATGATGGGCCAGTTCAGTATTATATGCCGAATGTTGCCACTGTATATTCGCCTGCCAACACAGTGCTGCGGCACTGCGCCACGGGGCACGCCCTGCCTGCTCGCCACCGGGCAGATAAAATGGCCGCATACTGGCAACACGCTGCCAATGTCCACTTTGTCCGAATAATGCCTCACCTCCCCATAATGTTTCGTCCGTGCCAAAACCGCTACCATCCCAAGTGAACACCAGCCATTGATTTTCGTGAGAAAATTCGCCCGCGACACAGGATGCATGAGCATGATGATGAAAAACAGGGTGCAGTGTTAATCCTGATTGATACGCCCAACGACTACTGGCATAACCGGGGTGCGCATCACACACGACTTGTTCAACATCAACTTGATAGAGTGTTTGCAGATCACTGATCACCTGGTTAAATACTTGCTGGCTGCGCAAGGAATCCAGTTCACCAATGTGTGGGGAAATAACGATGCGCTCATCCCATGCCAAGGCAATAGTATTTTTCATATGACCACCCACCGCCAGAGTAGGCACCTGCATACGAAACGGTAACGGTAATTCTAACGGTGTATTTCCACGCCCTAAACGCAACGGACGTGCTTTATTGTGAATGACCCGATAAACGGGATCGTCTGCCGGACGTTGTATCGGGCGATTATGGTGTAAATAGGCCTCCGCCACGCAGTGAAGACGCCGTTCCAC
>VAPL010356369.1_pt1 | contig 10996 bp, 16 predicted proteins | sample 3395061 | NCBI WGS metagenome assembly VAPL01 (sample SAMN08290444, study PRJNA428436) | hydrothermal vent metagenome | isolation source: Deep-sea hydrothermal vent chimney 2 | place: Pacific Ocean: Juan De Fuca Ridge | depth 2182 m m
GCAGCTTTATTGCCAATAATTTCATCTAATTCTGGTGTAGAAATATCTGTAAATTCAATTCCTGTTGAAACGGTTTGTTTATTATCGCCTGAAAAGAGGTTTATCTTTTTTTCGTAAATATTATAAATACCTTTAAAATCGTAACCCATTCCAATAGGGAAACTTAACGGAGTTACTCTTAAACCTAACTTTTGTTCTACTTCATCTAATAAATCAAAAGCATCTTTACCTTCACGATCTAATTTATTGATAAAAACAATTATAGGAATTTTACGCATTCTACAAACTTCCACTAATTTTTCAGTTTGTTCTTCAACACCTTTTGCAACATCAATAACCACAATTACACTGTCAACAGCAGTTAATGTTCTAAAAGTATCTTCAGCAAAATCTTTGTGACCAGGAGTATCTAAAATATTGATTTTCTTATTTTTATAGATAAAAGCTAACACAGAAGTTGCAACCGAAATACCACGTTGACGTTCAATTTCCATAAAATCGGAAGTAGCACCTTTTTTTATTTTATTATTTTTAACCGCACCCGCTTCCTGAATTGCACCACCAAAAAGCAGTAACTTTTCAGTTAAGGTAGTTTTACCAGCATCTGGATGTGAAATAATACCAAAAGTTCGTCTGCGTTGTATTTCTTCTAAAAAACTCATTTTTCAAAAATTGAGGTGCAAAGATAAGTTTAAATGTTTTAAAGTTGAAAAGAATGTTATTTAAATAAGTTTCGTTAAAAAGATTGAAATAATTAAAAATAAAAATTACAACGTCATTACTAAAATTATAAGCGGTAGTTATAATTTGAAACAATCTTTCTATATTTGATGAGATTGCTTCTTCTTTTCGTTCCACTTCAATCCTCGCAATGACGAAATAACCCGTCACTGCGAGGAGTTTTTCACGACGTGGCAGTCTTATTATAACAAACAAATTGCCACAGTTTTTCTCAAAACTTAGCAATGAGTAAGGCTAATTATTTTCAGTTCTGTAATTATATTATCGAACTCAGGTTAAAAGTAAAAATTACAATTTCATTTTTGTAAATTTGTAGCAATTCAAAAAATAATGAAAGAAGAATACGTAATTTTAGTGAATGAAAAAGATGAACAAATAGGTTTAATGCCAAAAATGGAAGCTCACGAAAAAGCTATATTGCACAGAGCGTTTTCAGTTTTTATTTTTAATAATAAAAATGAATTATTATTGCAACAACGTGCTGCGGATAAATATCATTCTCCTTTATTGTGGACTAATACTTGCTGTAGCCACCAACGAAATGGGGAAACAAATATTGAAGCTGGTAAAAGACGCTTGCAGGAAGAAATGGGTTTTGAATGTAAATTAACTGAAAAAACTTCGTTTATTTATAAAGCACCTTTTGATAATGGTTTAACTGAATATGAATTAGATCATATTATGATTGGAAACTATAATGAAAATCCAGTTATGAATAGGGAAGAAGTGGAGGATTTTAAATGGATGTTGTTAGATGATGTTAAAAAAGACATTGCACTTGAACCAGAAATTTATACCGAATGGTTTAAAATTATTTTTGCTAAATATTATAGTTTTTTAAATACCTAAAATAGTTATGAAAGTTACCGTTAATAGAAAAGCCCATTTTAACGCTGCACATAGATTGTATAATGCCGATTGGACAGATGCTAGAAATACAACCGTTTTTGGAAAATGTGCAAATCCTAATTATCATGGTCATAATTATGAATTGATTGTTTCTGTTAAAGGTGAAATTCATCCTGAAACAGGTTTTGTAATGGATATGAAAATTCTAAAAAATTTAATTGAAATCGAAATTGAAGAAAAATTTGATCATAAAAATTTGAATGAAGAGTTAGAAGAATTTAAAATATTAAACCCAACTGCTGAAAATATTGTGGTGATTATTTGGAATAAATTACGTAAAAAAATTGATAAAAAATTAGAACTTTCTATTACATTATACGAAACTCCTAGAAATTTTGTTTCGTATTGTGGAGAATAAAATTAGAAGTTAATTAAATTAAAAAGGCTGTCTAAAAAGTAAACTTTACGTTAACCTGAACTTGGTTCAGGTTCTTATAATAACTAGTAGCTACCAAGATAAGATTCTGAATTAAATTCAGAATGACGATTTTCAAGACTTTTTAGATAGCCTCTTTAGTTTGTTACTTAAGCTTTTTATTTTCTTCCACTTTGCATGTATTTATTTTAAATATAGAATAAAGAGGGCAAGAACTAATTAGGCTTGTTAGTAAGAAAATAGCTCCTACAATCAATAATACAATAGCAAGTGTGCCTGATATGATATCTTTCCAATATAAAACGGCAATAACAATGGCAATTAATACTCTGATAATTTTATCAGCAGAACCCATATTTTTTTTCATTTTTTAAATTTTTAAGATTAATAATGAGTTAAAAGTATCATTTTTTTTAAAAATAACTATTCTTTTTTTTGCTTATTTAATTCATCCTGTAATTTTCTCATAATTTTTTGTTCGCGCTCTAAAGCCTTTGTTCGGTGTTCATTGTACTCATCTTCTAATTCTTTTAAAGCTTCTTTAGTATGCTGTGTTATACTATTACTTTGTTTAAATTTAGAGACAAAAAACACAAGTAAAATAGCTAAGGCTCCAATAATAAAAAATAAAATGGATTTAAAAGTTGTTTTATTAATTTGAATTCCTAAAAATGAAATACTCTTTTTTTCAGTGGTTAATGTTTGTATGGTTTTATTAGCGTTTTTAATGGTTGCTTGTAAACTATCAATAGTCGCTTTTTGAGTATTTATAATTTTATAATTACCTAGAATTTCTTTTTGATTTTCAACTAAAGTATCGGCTACATTTAATTTTAGTTTTCGCAACCAATTGTATTGAACTACTTTATAATTTTGATATCTATTTGATTTTTTTATCAAATAATCAAACTGGTTTTTAACAGAGCCAGTATCAATAAATTTTTTGTTCGCTTGGCTAAAACCATTCCAAGAAATTAGTCCAGCAATAATTAAAACAGTTAAATGTTTTTTCATAAGTTAAATTAGTTTTAATTACTAACGATTTGCCAATATACTTATTGCTTTTTTTTTAAGATTATTGAAATCTATCATCTGATTTAAAATAATATTTATTTAAATCCTTTTTATTAGCTAACCATCCTTTTTTTGTGTCTGTTCTATTGTCAAAATCTTCAAAATAGGGTTTTATATCTAATAAAGGAGAATTATTTATCATATCTACATCTAATATATAAATTTTATTTCCTTCTAATTTTTCAATTTCTACTACGGAAATTCCAATTTTGTTTGGTCGTTTTGGTGATCGTGTTGCAAAAATACCTTTAGAAGTATTATCCATAAATGGAATAACTTCAAGTTGTGGATTTTTAACTAAATGTAATTGATAAATTAGCATAATATGAGAAAATCCATCAACGCCATTTAAACCTTTGCTAAATTTTGGATAAACCTCAACTACACCTTTTATTCCTTTTGCTCCAATAGGTTGAATTGGCATGTTTTCAGGAGTTTTCCAAGGTGTTTTTATAACTCCAATTACTTCCAATTCAATAGTTTTTGTTTTCATTAATTATTTAATTTGTAATAATTTTCTAATTCGGTTAAATAAGTTTGTTTTGTTTTATCATCTAAAAATGAATATTGGAATGAGTTTTTTGCCAATTCATACAGGTCAGCTTTTGTTAAGTTTAAAGCCTTTTGAATTTCAATAAAATTTTGGTTTACTTGTCCGCCAAAATAAGCAGGATCATCAGAATTAATAGTAACTTTTAATCCTAAATTCATCATTTTTTTTAGAGGATGATTTTTTAAATCGGTTACCACTTGTAATGCTGTGTTTGAAAGCGGGCAAACGGTTAACGCTAAGTCTCTTTTTTTAATCTCTTCAATTAACTTTTTATCTTGTAACGAATTATTTCCATGGTCAATTCGTTTAATTTTCAATAAATTAAGAGCTTCCCAAACATATTCTGCAGAGCCTTCTTCACCAGCATGTGCAACAGGAATATAACCTTCTTTTATAGAAGCTTCATATACATTTTTAAATTTAGAAGGTGGATTTCCTTTTTCGGAAGAATCTAATCCAACAGCGGTAATTTTATCTTTAAAAGGTATAGATTGTTGAAGTGTTTTAAAAGCTTCTTCCTCACTTAAATGGCGTAAATAACTCATTATTAATAAAGAAGTAACTCCTAATTTTTCTTTAGCATCTTCACAAGCTTTTGAAATTCCATTAATTACGGTTTCAAATGCAATTCCACGTTCGGTATGTGTTTGAGGATCAAACATAATTTCGGTATGTCTTACATTTTGAGTTGCACATTTTTGTAAATAACTATACGTTAAATCGTAAAAATCTTGTTCTGTTATTAAAACACTTGCACCTTGATAATAAATATCTAAAAAATCTTGTAGGCAATTAAATTTGTATGCTTTTTCAATTTCTTCTACCGATTTATAAGGGATTTTAATATGGTTTCTGTTAGCTATTTTAAACATTAAAGATGGCTCAAAAGAACCTTCTATATGTAAATGTAATTCTGCTTTTGGTAAATTTTTAATAAATGCTTTCATTTAATTCTATTTTTTTTGATGGAAGTAATTAGCTTTAAAGTTTTTTACTTTAAAATCAATTAATATACAAAATTACTGATTAAATATTTTTATTAGATATTTGTTTGAAAATAAATTATGAAAAAAATGAAAATTTTAATTGTTTTAACAATTGTTTTAGGGATTATCATTTTAAAAAAAGAAGATAAGAATATGAAAAAAATTGAAGTTGGTGATGCTATTCCTGCAATTAATTTAAAAGATGAAAATGGAGTTGAGGTGAATATTAATACGATTAAAAAAACATTAATAATCTATTTTTATCCAAAAGATGAAACTCCGGGTTGTATTAAAGAAGCTTGTAAATTTAGAGATGAGTTTGATAGTTTTTTAGATTTGGGCGTTCCAATTTTTGGAATTAGTGGCGATAATTCAGCTTCTCATAAAAAATTTAAAGAGAAATATCATTTACCTTTTACTTTATTGGCAGATACTAATAATGAGGTTCGTAAAAAGTTTGGTGTACCAAAAAGCTTGCTTTTTTTACCAGGAAGAGTTACTTATATAGTGAATAAAAAAGGAATAGTAATATACATGTTTAATAGTCAGTTTGGAGCTGAAAAACATATTGAAAATGCATTAACTTTTTTAAGAAAAAATAAGACCGATATTAATTGATAATAACGGTCTTAAATACTCAAAACTTGTCAAGAGGCTTTTGAGATTATTTCTTTAAATTGGAGTTTAAATATTGCTTTGCAAATTACAGATTGATTTCTTTTATTTTCTTTATTCACTAAAATTAATAAATTTAGCTCTTCATTGTTAATGGCTATTATTTCTGCTTTAAATCTTAAATTATCATTTAAATAAGCATTTTTTAATAATTTCAACTTTGTTAACTTCGGATTTTCTTGAATCAAATCATTTTGATTAGAAAGTAAAATCAAAACAAAACTTTCCATTTGTTGATATAATATGTTTGGCAATAAAGCTTTGTTATTGTTTATGTCATTTTTAGTGACTTTAAATTTTTTTTGAGGGTCTGAAAATAAATTTTGTAATGCTTTCATAATATATTTTTTAAGGATTTTTTTTAGTAAGAAGTTCTAATTTACTTTTTCTGATGTTGTTATAGTTGAAAACTTTCGACATTTGTTTAGATGATTTGGTTAAAATGGTTTTCATAAATTATTTTATTTTAAAGTTTGTTACAAAAAAAAAGTGCCTTTTACAAAAAGCACTTTTAAATTATGTTATCGTTTTATTAATATTTAATCTATTTTATAAAAAGTACTTTTAGTTATATATATTGATTGATGCTTCATAACATGCGAATATTGCATAGGATTAAGCAAAATTATGGAAGACGTACAAATACTAATCGTCTCCAAAATTGTTTTATATATATATTGTAATATTTTCATAATTAATTCAAATGTAGAATTATATTTTTAAAATCAAATCATAAATAAATTTATTTAACAATTATGGTGTATTATTTAAGTATTTAACAAACAAAAGTTAATTAATCTATAAAATATGCTTTAATTATAAACATTAAACAATAATAGTATATATTTAAAAAATCAAAATTATAGCACAATATAAATTTTCTTCTTTTTTTTGTAAAGAACTAAATTTAGGTTCGTCTATACTTCAAAATAATATTTAATTTAATTACTAACTTATGAAAAATTTCAAAAAAACCTCATTATTAACTGGCTCATTAGTTGCTGGTGTTTTACTTGCAACTTCTAATGTTGAAGCAGCAAACAACTTAACATTTGATTATTTAGGAACTGGTGCAACGGTTCGTACACAATTATTAGCTAACGGAACAGTTAATGTTTTAACTTCAGTTACAGATGGTTTAAAATCTATTGAAGGAAAATGTGGCGAAGGAAAATGTGGAGACAAAAAAGCTGATAAAAAATCTGAAGCAAAATCTAAAGATGCCAAATGTGGAGAAGGAAAATGTGGAGATAAAAAATCTGACAAAAAATCTGAAGCGAAATCTAAGGATGCAAAATGCGGCGAAGGAAAATGTGGTGATAAAAAAGCTACTAAAAAAGCTGAGTCAAAATCTAAAGATGCCAAATGTGGTGAAGGTAAATGTGGTGGTAAATAATCACTGATTTATAATATATATGGTTGATTAAAAATTGCTTTTAATCAACCATATTAATTAAAGTAAAGAAAAACAAAATGGTAGGTATTGGTTATAGAAAAGATTTTGCAGAAGAATTTTCTGAAAACACATTAAATCCGGCTTTTATAGAAGTAGCTCCAGAAAATTGGATAAATGTTGGTGGCTACTATAAAAAAATGTTTGATAAAGTTTTAGAAAAGCATCCACTTTTTGTACATGGTTTATCTCTTTCTGTTGGAAGTCCCGAAGGAATTGATGTATCTTTTGTAAAGCAGGTAAAGCAGTTTTTAGATGAAACTAAAGCAGTTGAATATTCTGAACATTTAAGTTTTTCAAAATGTGAAAATGCACACCTTTTTGATTTGTTACCTATTCCATTTACAGAAGAAGCCGTAAAAAATGTTTCAAAAAATATTCGTCAAGTTCAAGATATTTTAGAACGAAAAATTGCTATCGAAATTGTAAGCTATTATACACTAATTGCACCTGAAATAAGCGAAATTGATTTTATAAATAGTATTGTTTCTGAAGCCGATTGTAATTTATTATTAGATGTAAATAACGTTTATGTAAACGGATTTAATCATCATTATAATCCAAAAGAATTTATTCCAAAATTAGATTTATCTAAGGTAAAATATATTCATATGGCTGGTCACACTAAAGTTGCATCAGATTTAATTATTGATACACATGGCGAAAATATTATTGATCCTGTTTATGATTTATTTCAATTTACTATGGAATTAATGCAAAGAGATATTCCTATTTTATTAGAACGAGATTTTAATATTCCTGAATTAGAAGTTTTACAACACGAAATGGATAGACTTCAAACAATAAAAACAAATGCACTTAAACAACATAAGCATGCCATTATCTCTTAAAACTTTTCAATATCAGACTGATTTTGCAAATTATTGTAAAACAGGAATTTATAATGAAATACCTGGTGTAATTGAAAAAAATATTAAACAATATAGAAGGCTAGTTTTTAATAATGTTTATGATAGTATTTCAGCGGCATATCCTATTACGAAAAAATTATTAGGAAAAAAGAAGTGGAAAAAATTAGTACATCGATTTTTTAGCTCGCAGAAAATTCAAAGTCCGCAAATTTGGTATATGCCAAAGGAATTTAAGGATTATATAATTGATAAAGAGTTAGAGTTACAAAACAAATATGTTTTTTTAGAAGATTTACTTCAATTTGAATGGTTAGAAATAGAAGTTTTTATGATGCCAGATGAAGCTATTGAATTTCTTTCTAAAACTAATCACTATTATATTAATCCGGAAATAAGATTAATGAGCGTAGCGTATCCTATTCATTTAAAAAAAGCAAAAAAAATTACAGAACAAGACAAAGGAACTTATTTTATCTCTTTACATAGAAATAGAGAAACTGGAGCGGTAGAATTTACTAATTTATCTATTCCGTTTGTAGATGTTTTAGAAAACTTATCAGAAAAATCGTTAAATCAAAAATCTATTTTAAATATTTTACAAAAATATGTTGATGAAACTACAGCAAAAAATGTATTTTATCAGTTTGAACAAATAGCTATTAACAACCAATTATTATTCAAAAAATGAAAAAATTAATTACATTCAATCAAAATTTAGGAAAAAAATTAAGTAAGCTTGAAAGTTTACCACTATTATTATTTCGTTTAGTTTTAGCTTATGGTTTTTACGGGCCAGCTATGATGAAATTGAAAAATATAGATGGTATAATATCTTGGTTTACAGATATGGGCATGCCAATGCCAGCATTAAATGCCTATATGGCTACAGCAACAGAAAGTTTAGGAGTTCTATTTTTAATTTTAGGATTTTCAACACGTATTATTTCTGTTCCATTAATTGTAGTAATGTTAGTGGCTATTAAAACAGTTCATTTAGCAAATGGTTTTGAATCGGGTAATAACGGATTTGAAATTCCTTTATACTATATTTTTATGTTATTCGCTTTGTTTATTTATGGACCAGGAAAATATAGTTTAGATTATTTATTGACTAAAAAAGTGAAATAGTTTATTTATCTTTTTTTACTGCTATTTTGAAAATGTTTAAAATGAAATTATTTTTATGTTATTGCGTTTAAAACTTGTAAATTTGTAATAATCTAAAAATAGATATTATGGCAAGCATTAGAATTTTAAAAAAAGATATTAATTACGTATTAGGTGATATTATTGAAGAGTGTTATACTTGGGAACTATTAAATCCAAAGGCTGACACCAAAAAAAGTGAAGCAATTATTGAAGAAGCAATTACTACTTTTGATACGCTAATTGATAAAATTAATTCAAAAGGTGTTGATAAGAAAAAAGATCATTTTAAAAAAATAGAAGCAGAGTTAGACAAGAAAGCTAATGATTTGATAGCTAAAGTAAATAAGCTTTAAAAATCTTAGCTAAATAATTGTTTTTTACACTGTTTTTTATTAAATTTATACAATAAATAATAGTAATAATACGTTCTTAATTTACCAACTTAAACCTATAATTTATGGCAAGAGCAATGTTTGAGTACACTAAAGTGGTACTCCAAAAAGTTAGCTTTAATAAAGATTTATTTAAAAAAGAATTAGAAAAAGCAATTAACCGATTGCTACCGTACGAACTAAAAGAGTTGTATTTATGGTTGAAAGATTTTACGCATAACAAACCTAGTCTTCAGCCATGTTTAGCAATAATTAAAAATTAAAAAAAAAGGAGTTTATTGCTCCTTTTTTTTATGTAATGGACTTATTATTTTTACATCATTAAAAGCTATTACGCCTCTAACAATACCATCAACTACATTTTTTAAGGTGTCAATTAAATGTAGTTTTAATTGTGATTTATGATATATTATACTTACTTCTCTCGCAGGAACAGGATGATTAAAATCCCGAAGATTTTTTTTGTCCGTTTCATTTAAGTCTAGCGTTTGTAAATAGGGTAATAAAGTCATTCCTAAACCTTCTTTAGAAAGTTTTATAAGTGTATTAAAACTACCACTCTGCAATTGAAAATTTAGAGAATTTACTTTATTAGCATTACATAAATTCAAAATATTTTCTTTAAAACAATGTCCGTCTTCTAAAAGTAAAATATCATCAATATCTAAATCATCAACATTTAAATAGGTTTGTTTAAATAATCGATGTTCTTCAGGTACAAATCCAACAAAAGGTTCGTAATAAATCACTTTTTCTTTAATATTATCATTTTCTAACGGTGTTGCTGCAATTCCAACATCAATATGTCCATCTTCTAATTTTTTTATAATTTCTTCAGTTGTTAATTCTTCGATTTTTAAATTTACTTTTGGATATTTCTTAATAAATGTTTTTAAAAATAAAGGCAATAGCGTTGGCATAATAGTAGGTATTATACCCAATTTAAAATCACCACCAATATATCCTTTTTGTTGTTCCACAATGTCCGTAATTCTATTACTTTCATCAACAATAATTTTAGCCTGCTCAATAATTTTTTTACCAATTTCAGTTAATTGAATTGGTTTTTTACTTCTGTTAAAAATTTTAGTATCTAATTCATCCTCTAATTTTTGAATTTGCATACTTAAAGTGGGTTGTGTAACAAAACAATGTTCACTTGCAACAGTAAAATTTCTATGTTCGGCTACTGCCAAAACATATTTTAATTGTGTAATAGTCATAACTATAAATATTTTAGATAAAGATATAAAAACTATCAATAATAATTATGATTTATTGAATATTTTTTTAAGGAATTTTGTTGAAGTAATAAAAAGGAATAATTAATTAAAATTTAGAAATATGAAAACAACATCAATAGGATTAAACGTTAAAGAAACAGAAGAATTAATAGTTACTTTAAATGGATTATTAGCAAATTTTCAGGTGTATTACCAAAATTTAAGAGGTTTACATTGGAATATTAAAGGAAAATCATTTTTTGAATTACATATGAAATTTGAAGAATTTTATACGGATTCTCAGGAAAAAGTAGATTTAATTGCGGAAAGAATTTTAACATTAGGAGGAACTCCGTTACATACTTTTAAAGATTACATAAATTTATCTAAGGTTAAAGTTGGTAAAAATATTGTAGAAGATGAAACTTCCGTGAAATTAATTGTAGATTCTTTGTCAATCTTACTTCAATTAGAACGTGCAATTTTAGAACAATCAGATAAAGCAAATGATGAAGGAACTAATGCAATGATGAGTGATTTTATTTCAGAACAAGAAAAAACAGTTTGGATGTTAAATGCTTGGTTAAATTAAA
>VAPL010570569.1_pt1 | contig 10993 bp, 9 predicted proteins | sample 3395061 | NCBI WGS metagenome assembly VAPL01 (sample SAMN08290444, study PRJNA428436) | hydrothermal vent metagenome | isolation source: Deep-sea hydrothermal vent chimney 2 | place: Pacific Ocean: Juan De Fuca Ridge | depth 2182 m m
ACACGAAGTCTGCAGAATTAGGTTGGAAGGGGCCTCTTTTTGGCCGCGCTATACGCGCTGATGTGGCTGTGTACTATGCGCAGACTGAGGATGTTCAGGCGGTAACCGCCCCGTCACTTACAACCAATGGATTCATTCTGCAGAACGCCGGTGACAATGATACCTGGGGCGTCGAGTTTCAGGCACGAGGCAGCTTCGAAGTGGGCCCGGGGAAACTTCGCTTCACTCTTGGCCTCGCTGCGAATGATGGCGAGTGGAACGCGGGCTCAGCAGTTATCTCCGGCGGTGAGGATATTGATATCAGCGGAGCCCGAATTAATCGCACCAGAGACCTTATCGCGAACCTGAATCTCGCCTACACATACTCACTTGGCGAGAATCTGCGGGCTGCCATCTCCGTCGGGTATCAACACGAGGATGGTGGAGTCGAGAACGTCACTGGGACGCGCGAGTTGGAGAGCTACGACTTGTTTGACGCTCGTGTCTCTTTAGCCGCGGAACGCTGGAACGTGTCGATCTATGGCAAGAATCTGACGGACAATATCTACAGGCTGCAACAAGTCAACCTTAACAACTACTTCAATCAGCGGCGCGTCTGGGGTGGAACCGTTACCTATTCTTTCTAGGCTCGACCTTTCCATGAATACCTATGATGCGTTTGCCTATGACTTGACAACGGCCGGTGCCCCTTTCGAGCTTTGCTCGGCGGTGGTTAACGGGGTAGAGGTCCGGGATTTTCTTAATCGGCCGAAGAACCTCGCGGAGGTTGCCTCCAGCCTTTCTCAGTACGGCGACAGACCCTGTATTGTCTATGGCGACCGCCGGTCCAGCTACGCTGACCTGGTCACTGACATTGCGACCGCATCCGCTTGTCTGCAGACTGATTTCGGCGTTACAAAAGGTGATCGAGTCGCGATTCTATCGGCCAATAATCCTGAGTGGGTCGTCAGCTTCTGGGCAATCATGACGTGTGGGGGTATTTGCACGGCACTAAACGGTTGGTGGAAAGAGGACGAGATCGTATTTGCGCTGCGCGAATCGGGTGCAAAAGTACTGATCGCCGATACCGCAAGATTTAATCGTATTGCAGCACGGCTGGACGATTTACCGCATCTCGACGCGGTGATTCTCACCGACTGCGACAGTCAGCTTCAGCTACCCGATGACAATCGCGTTCATAGCTTTGAACGCCTGGTATCGTCGTGCGCGGCAACGGCAGCGCCGGTAGCAATCGGTGAGGATGACGACGCAGTCATTATCTACACCAGTGGAACAACGGGGCGGCCGAAAGGTGCGGTACTCACACACCGGGCATGGATCGCAGGCCTGATGAACATGGCTTTCGCGACCCAAGTCGCGGTGAAGATGTATCCGGGCATCGACACAACTCCCGATGCCGCGGCTATCCTCTGTACGCTGCCGTTTTTTCACGTGGCGGGTGCACATGGGTTGGTATTGGGAGCGATGGCGGGCGGCGCTACACTAGTGATGATTCAGGGTAGGTTCGATCCGGTCAAGGCGATGTCTCTGATCGAGAAAGAACGCGTAACGCGCTGGTCTACAGTGCCGACGATGGTGTGGCGTTTCTGCACGCATGCCGAGAAATATCAATTTGACCTTTCGTCGGTGAAGGATATTGGGTACGGAGGGTCTCCATCATCTCCTCGTCATCAGCAACTGGCGCGCGATACGTTCCCCGGCCTGAAGGCTGTTAGCAACGCCTATGGATTGACCGAGACGGGATCCGTTATCGCCATGATCACGGGCGCGGAGTTCGAGCAACGACCGAACTCGGTAGGGCGACCGTTCCCGACTGTGGATGTGCGGATTGCCAATAAGGCCGCGAAGACTCTGCCCGCTGGCACCTGTGGCGAGATTTTGGTGAAGGGGCCGTTCTTGATGCGTAACTACTGGGCGCAACCAGACGAAACTGAGCACTCCATCAGGAGTGGTTGGCTGCACACTGGCGACATCGGCTATCTTGATGACGAAGGTTTCCTCTATGTTACTGATCGTGAGAAGGACATCATTATTCGAGGTGGCGAAAACGTATCAAGTGCAGAAACAGAAAGCCGCATCCTGGAGCACCCGGCCGTTGCCGAGGTTGCTGTGACCGGTGTAGCGCATGACGAATTGGGAGAGGAGGTTAAGGCGTTCATTCGGCTGAATGACGGTGCCAAGACGTCGGTAACAGATATTCAAGAATGGGTTGGCAGGAAATTGGCGGATTTCAAGGTGCCAACGTTGATTGAATTTCTGCGAGATCCCTTGCCTCGTAACGCACTCGGGAAACTGTTGAAAGACGAGTTGCGAAGTGGATAATTCATAAGGCGTGAATACTTGTACACAAAAACCACGCAACGTCATCGAGGATGGAGGGGGCTTGATAGCGATTGCCAATTGGGGGCCGCGATGAAAACGTTTTTCGCAATCCTTGTGGGTTCTTTCTGGCTGTCCTGCTCAGCATACGGCGACGAGTCTCCGGGTAGCGGTCGTATAGAAGTGGATGGCGGCGTCGTAAGCGGTGAGATCGAAGACAATGTCCTCGTCTATCGCGGCATTCCATACGCCACGCCGCCGGTCGGGAACCTTCGTTGGAAACCGCCGCAGGGGCCGCTGCCCTGGGAAGGTGATTTCCGGGCCAGCGAATTCGGTCCGGCATGTATTCAGCCCAAGAGCCCGACACGGAACCTGAGGCTCCCGGGTGAAAGCGAGAATTGCCTGACACTGAACGTATGGCGGCCGAGAGATGCCGAGGAAGCATTGCCAGTGATGGTCTGGGTTCACGGTGGTGCCCACCGCATTGGATCCGGTGCCCTGCCATGGTACGACGGCACGGCTTTGGCACGTCAGGGCGTCATCATCGTCACTTTTAATTACCGGTTGGGCCGCCTCGGTTATTTTGCGCATCCGGCGTTGACGGAAGAAAGTGCCGGCGCGCCCGTGGGTAACTATGGACTGATGGATCAGATCGCACTTCTGGAATGGGTTCAACGGAATATCAGCGCGTTCGGCGGCGATCCGGAGAATGTGACTATTTTTGGTGAATCGGCTGGGGCCGTGAGCGTTAACCATCTTATGACTGTTGACGTTGCCGCTGGCCTTTTCCACAAGGCAATTTCTGAAAGCGGTGGCGGCTATCAAATCCTGCGGCACATTCGGGAGGCGGGGCAAGGCAAGATCTCCATGGAGGACGAGGGGCGGGAATTCGCAATAAAATGGGGCTTGGGAAATGCCGATGTAAGCGCGAAGGCACTCCGTTCCGTTGCAGCCGAGGTGATTGCAGGTGACAGTGTCCCGGTTACCGGGTTCGGATTCGGTCCGTTTATCGATGGGCAACTCATCGTTCGTGGTTTCCCGGAGACATTCTCATCCGGGAGGCAGCACGATATACCCTACATCGTGGGTTCCAATAGCTACGATGGAAGCGTCACCAGACAGCTCTTCGCGAAACGTCCCCGGATGGTTTTGTTGGGCATGCTGAGAGGCGACTATTCGACTGCACTCGACCTGTACCAGGCGGATGGCGAACTGGACATCGAGTCGTTGGCTGCCCGAATAGTGAGTGACGCAATGTTCATCGGTGGCGCACGTCGTCAGGCACGCAGTATGGCGCAGGTGTCATCTCCTGCATGGCTCTATCACTTCTCGTTTGTCACGCCCGCAAGGCGCGACGCAATACCGGGAGCACCGCACGCTTCAGAAATTCCTTACGTCTGGATGAACCTGGAAGTATCGGAGAGCCTCGTCGGCAGAACCTATAGCGATCTGGATTTTTCCATGAGCCGAACCATGAGCGGCTACTGGGTACGATTTGCCAAAACAGGTAATCCAAACGGCGCCTCTGCATTAGCGTGGCCCCCCTATGATCTCAAGAAGGAGGTCCTTTTGGATTTCGCGAATGACGGTGTTGTATTGCGTAAGAATTTTAGAAACGAAGAACTCGATTTTCACGATGGGCGTTATGAAAAGAGACTCGATGCAGACCAGGAAGCTCCGCGAGGGCGCGATGATTGTCAGGGCGGGGAGTTGACTGGAATACTTTCAGAATGCTGAACAGGTCAATCGACATTCTTCGATGTCGGATCGGACGGATCTTCGGCCCATCTATGTGACCATGCTTCAATCGAATCAGTTACCCAAACCGCGAACTCTCGATCTTTCGCCGGATCGCCGGATTCGAGCCAACGAGTTAGCGCGTCGTAAACGAACATCAATATGGTCTTGCTGCAAAATTCGGCATCAACGGGCATATGGCGGGGCTCTTCCCACACTTCCTCCAGACGTCTTGCCGTTCTCTGGACAAGCTTTGCATGATATTCCTGAAAGTGGTGACCGTAATCCGGATCGTGCGCAGAATGTCGCAATAGCAGCAGCATACTGGCAGCGTTTTCCCGGGCCAATTCGGTGTTTCGATGGATCCCTTCCCCCCACCAGGTTGACTCCTTGTCGTCTTCTTCCAGAATTCGTTCAACCACGCGCTCCAGAATGGCATGTATCAACGCCGAACGTGACCCGAAGTATCGGTAGAGAACGGCTTTCGCGACACCGATCACATCGGCTACGTCATCCATCGTCGTCTGGTGCAGTCCCTTTTGGGAAAACACTTGGGCAGATATATCAAGCAAATGCTCTCTTCGCTCGGTTTTATGCTGACTGACTTTGTCCCTGAAGGGTATTTCTACCAAAGCATCTGCATTTCGTTTATTTGTCACTGATCAACACTCCTGCTGCCGATATGAAGGCGCACTTTTCCTACCGTATTTGAAATTATCGAATGTCGCCAATCTGCGCTGTGCCCGATTGCACTGCATCAAGATGAGCGATAATTGTATCTGCGATAAAGTTCGGGCGTTCTGGTAACAGAGCATGCCCTGCGGGCGACGCGATGGCCACTTGTACGCGACTACCGAAATCGGTCTTTAACAACTGCGAGGTGTCTACGGCCGGTGCTATCGAGTCTTCGTCGGCCTGAATGACGAGCAACGGGACTCCGCCCGCATCCCACCATTCCTGATACGGCGTTGTCTCGTTCGCGCGAACTTGAATTTTTGCCAATGATCTGTCCCAACCAATCCGCCAGTGGGGTGGTATGGAAGAGCTCTCCGCAAAGAACGCATATCTCAGCGCACGTAAACGCGCAGCGCGGGTGATCACAGGATCGAAGCAGTCGCTCAATGCCGCCAGGACATCTGCATCTATTGGAACACGGCCACCGGCAGCGAGTAGAATTACGCTCTGAACCCGTTCCCGATGGGAGGTGGCGTAAGCTCTGGCGAGGCGGTTGCCAAACGCGTGACCGACGACAAAGACGCGCTCTCCTTCGTTCAGTCCAAGTGCCGATATTACGTGGTCGACGCTGTCGGCAAGCAAGAACAAGGTATTTTTGGACCCGGCGGAAGATACTCTGCGGATGTTGAGATCAATCGCGATAGTGCGATATCCCGCCGCGGAAAGAGCTGCGGTCAATTCGTTGAAGTCGCTTGCGGGTCGGCCCAGGCTCGGCAGAAGTACCACAACCGGGCCGGCGCCACGGTCATAGTAGATATGCTCAACAGCACCGAAGTGAACGATGTGTTTCTCACCATCCGATGGTCGGCCCGGCGAATTCGGCAAGGGCAGGTATAGCCAGGCTGCGCCTAAAAGCCCGGCCAATACGACTAATACAGTCAGTCCTGCTGTTCGTCTTGAACGATGAATTAATGCACCTGACGTCACGTTCTTCTCCAAACCGTTGTCACTCCCGGGCCGCGCAATTTAGGCGCGCCGTGATGACGATCACTGTTGCATAGGCTCTCAAATCGCAGTGGGCTGGCAAAAAATACTGGACACGTGGAGGAGTGATACGCGATAGTAACACCTGGGGTGCAACAAGGCATCCACACCGCGAATCTCAGATCCAGTTTGCGATTTGTGTCGTTGAGCGGGTCGGTTTGCTGAACGCAGGTGTCGTTACAGTTGTCCTGAATCAGGAGAAAACAATTTGTCGGTATTCAGCAAAATCCTTGTCAGTAGCACCGTTATCGTGGCCTCTGCTGGATTGGGCGTAATTGCCGCTTTTAACTCCGTTGCTACGGGTTCCCATATGGGAGCTTCGGTTGCCAGCGGTCGCTGGTGGACCAATACTGTTGTAGGCAGCGTTAACGCAGATGCTCGAACCAGAGCATACGTCGCGAGAATCGGTCTGCTGGCGCTGGCGCCGGAGGAAACCACTTACTACCATCTTTACGATGCCAACGGAGAGGCAATATCGTCAGATTTTGTCTATGAGCTTCATGGTCGGAACATTCCGGCCCGATGGTGGAGCATCACCTTGTACGGTGAAGATCATTTTTTGGTTCCAAACGAAGAGAGCAGGTACTCGGTCAAATCGACACAAATTGAGCGCGAAACGGACGGTAGTTTTATTGTTCGTCTCTCCCGCGAGCCGCAAGACGGGAACTGGATTTCACTGGGTGACGGACAGAATATGTCGCTTTCCTTGCGAATGTACAATCCACCCCCCGGCATTCGGGAGAAGCTCGATAGACTCGACCTTCCCACGATTCGCAAGACAGGGGAGGCGTTATGAGGTTCTGGTTAAGCAATCTGGCGCTCGCCGTGATTATCGGTTTCGCCGGTTTCTACGCAACGCTGGCATACATACCGATACATGAGATGAGCAAAGCCGAGGAACGTATCGCCGCTATCGCTGGCGGGAAAAATTTGATTCGGCACGGGCCCAGAGCGACATCGGCATTTCGCTCCGTCGTTCGTCCCTCACCCGATCAGATATACAGTGCTTGCGTGTACGATCTCGGCGACGGTCCGGTGCGATTTACCGGCTCCATACCCGAAAGCTATTGGTCGCTGTCAATGTTTGCTCACAATTCTGACAATTTTTTTGTCGTCAATGATGCCCAAATTGGTGAGCAAACCTATGATTATGTGCTGATCAAGAAAGGAGAGTTGGCACCGGAAGGTGTGCCAACCGAACGGGTAATCACATCACCGAGTACGACAGGCATAGCACTCGTACGCATGTTTATTGACAGAGATGATCGTCTGGCAGCGCTGGATCGGGTGCGCCAACAAGGCGCTTGCCGGAGCCTCGCCGATGAAGCGTGAGCTTTGGCGGTGAGCGACGAATCATCGCCATGTGCAGTCATGCTTCATTGGGGGGTGAGTTGAGGAAATAGTTGGCCTGCATGGCCGCTGTGGTGCCTACTGACAACTCAATGTGACGTTATCCCAATAGTGCACCTCATAGCCACCATTGTTCCTGGCCCGAATAACAATCTGGACATCGTCGCTTGACAGGATACCGGTACTCTCCACAATACCTCCGCTGCCAAAATCATTCTGATAATAGGCGAATTCTACTTCCGCGCCGCCATCGAGTTTGTATCGTAGACTGACATAGTCGGTGCCTTCAAGACGGCCCGTTTCTCGAATATCAACAGATACGCTAAAGTCTGTTCCACCGGTGCCGATCACCTCGCTCATCCAAACCCCTTCGCCGTCAATATCGCGGGATTGGAATTCGGAGCTGCGAACTTCGAAATAGTCAGTGGAGCTAGTGATTGTCAGCGCGCTATCATCAATTGACCAAGCTGAAATACCAGTATCGACAATGGTGCCGTTAGCTAATGAAAAGTCTTCGGTCCAGTCAGTGCAGGTTCCACCGGGGCTTTGCGGCGTGCCATTGGTGCTTACGCCACTCGAGTAGTTAGGTACGCCGTCAAAAGCAAAGGCTGAATAGTAGTAAGTTGTGCCATTGGTTAATCCGGTATCATTAAACGCTGTGCCTGCTCCTTCGAATACTTGCGTGCCATCGTTGGGACCTGTCGGCGCACTCCCCGTAGCGCGACGAATACGTACGCCGACAAAATCAGGGTCGGCCGGATTGCTCCAACTCAAGGCTACTGCTGCATCATCCTCTAGTGCAGTAAGCGCCGTGACTTCACCCGGGGGTATGGTGTCACCAGCCATGCAATCGTTCATTGCCAGGCAAAGTTTTTCCCACAATGAATCATCGAAACCACTGGGACCAAGACCACCACCGGCCGGGGCGGCCGGACCGTGTCGAACAACAACCAAATCCAAACTGGGCACCACATAGATCTTTTTATCACCTGAACCCAAGGCAGCAAATAAATCTGCTGGTGCAGCTGGAATCAACTCGCCGCTGATTACTGTTTGACTTCCTGCCTCGATATAGGAGCCTTGCCCGTTCAACCAAGTCAGGTTGCCATAAGCCTCATTGAACGCCTGTGAGGGAACAGACATTTCCGCCAGGTAGGCTTTATCCTGTATGACATCGATGCCATCCCAAGTACCGTTTCCCAGCATCATCAGACCGAAGCGAGCCATATCGCGGGCGGAGTTTTCAGAGGTTTGTGCGATGACACCGTTGAACGCAATGGAGTCGTTCATACCGATAGGGTCATACAGCCTACTTTGGATAAACTGGTCGTAGTCTCCGTTAGGATTCTGCACGCCAATAATGTCCCTCATCAGGTGGTATGCGACCGTATTGTATCGCCATTCGTTGTCTGGCGCCGTTTCATAGTTGATGGCTTTAGGAAACAACGTGTTGCTCATTCCACTGGTCATCGTTTGAAGATGCCTTATTCTTACCAGTGCTTCTTGTGGTGCGGTTGCGTTTGACCAGTCGGTCAGATGACTTGAGACGAATTCATCGCGAGTCACCAGGCTTTCATCTTGGGCAATTCCGAATAACAAGCCGGCAATAGTTTTGTGAGCAGACTGAATCTTGCCTATTGTGTGCAAATCCCATCCGTCCCAATAATTTTCGGAAACGATTTTGCCTTTGTGCAGAATAATGAAGGCTGTGGAGTCTTGCTGATCAGCGTAGGCAATGGCGTCATTTAGGGCGTTGGTATCCCAACCTAAAGAGTTTGCACTCACTGTCGTCCATGAGTCGTCGCCAAGGCTAGTGGGTGGGTAGTAATAGAGGTCTGCTGCATAGCAGTTAAATGCTGTTAGAGACAAGATGATTGAGAAAAAAACGAAATTGCAGCAGCCTCGAAACATATTGATCTCCCAATTACGATTTGAGTCGATATGCAACAATGCACTCGAGGGCGACAATTGCCGCTAAAGTGATACTTTAAAATATCAATGTGATACGCTATCGTATCGCATGGGGAAAATGCTGTCAACGTTGAGCAACTTTGTTGCGTGCTTACGTGATTAAGGGGCCGAAAACGAGAAACCGCAGTTTTATGGGTGTCACAGAATGTATCGCGCACACCGACGGCACCGAACCCAATTGATCGGAGTTTCGGTGACAGTCACCGAAATTAATGCTGCAAATGTTCTCTCAGGAATGCCTCAAGCGAGGCTAAGATAACCTTACGGCCATCGACAGTCGATCATCGTTCGCCCACTCTACCCAACGAAAGTCCGCGTCGTCACCGGGATAGAGAATGTAGCGTTCGAATTCCGGCCGGAACCGTTCAATGACGACATGGTAGCGGCCGTTTAATGCACTCAGAAAAGCGACACGGGTGCCGTCAGGCGACATCGTCGCTGCCGTCATGATCGGCAATTGCGCGAAAGCGTCGACGTCCGCCTCATCCGCCAGGCCGGCGGTGGGCGCCAGCCCGAGTGCTGACAAGATCGCCGCTGCGATTGTTATGAGATATGTACGCATCATTCGAGAGCGCCTCTTCCCCAAGAGAGACTGCAGAGTATGCGCGGTTACAGGGAAAAGTCACTATTGACTCTGTTGCTGTAGGTCGAAAATACCGGGCTCTATCAGACGTCCTAGACAGCCACTCACTGCAATTATTGCTGTATTGTTGGTCGTTCCGTCGTGTTCGATTCTGGAGAGTTCACCGATGAGCGAATCATCAGCGTGGTCCGTAGAGAAACTCGAAGACTTGCCGGCGAAGAACGGCTTCCGGCAACGCGGTATGGAAATGACGCGACTCGAAACCTTCGCGGATGCGGCGTTCGCGTTTGCGGTAACGTTGCTAGTGGTGGGCGGCGGCGACTCGGTGCCGACCAGTTTCGACGAGATGATTCAAGCCCTGAAGCAGGTGCCGGCTTTCGCGGCGAGCTTCGCTAACATCATGCTGTTCTGGTATGCGCATCATATCTGGAGTCGTCGTTTCGGTCTGGAAGATACGGCTTCGGTTCTGCTAAGCCTGCTCCTGGTATTCCTGATATTGATATACGTTTACCCACTTAAGGCGATTTATTCCGGAGCAATCGATTTCTTTACCGGCGGTTACCTGGAATCGTACTTTCATATGGAAACCGGACAGGATGTGCGAAGTTTGTTTATCGTCTTCGGGCTTGGCTATGCAGTTTTATCCGGCGTTATCGTCCTCCTTAACAGGCATGCGCTGTCGGTCAAGGCGTGGCTTTCGCTGAGCGAAGCGGAGATATTCGACACACAGTCCGAGATGGGTAGTTGGGTGATCTCTGCAGCTGTCGCAATGATTTCCGTGCTCTTGGCCGCGTTCGTGCCGGATGGGCTGATTTTCCTGGCCGGCGTTTTTTACGGCGTGTTAGGCATTGTCATGCCTCTGTACGCGGCAAGACGAGCGCGGCGGCGGCAAACTGATGTTGCGACAAGCGTTGCGGCCGGATGATTGCAGGCCTGGAGATACGGCAGCTACTGGACGCTAACGATCCGGACGTCCGGACCCTGGTTGCTGAATCGGACGACTATCTCAACTCGCTCTATCCCCCGGAAAGTAATCATGCCGAAAGCCTGGCTTCGCTTGTTAGCGAGAATTCTGCGTTCTTCGTCGGCTACATTGGCCAGCAACTGGTTGCTTGCGGTGCGGTGAAATTGGTCAAAGACGATATCGCTTACGGCGAAATCAAGCGAGTCTTTGTTCGCAAGCAGCAACGTGGGCGACGACTGGCCATCGCCTTGATGACTCATCTCGAAGATTACGTGAAGAGTGCCGGGGTAGACGTTATTCGACTGGAGGCCGGGCCGAGGCAACCGGAGGCGCTCAAGCTCTATCGTAAA
>VAPL010691116.1_pt1 | contig 10985 bp, 6 predicted proteins | sample 3395061 | NCBI WGS metagenome assembly VAPL01 (sample SAMN08290444, study PRJNA428436) | hydrothermal vent metagenome | isolation source: Deep-sea hydrothermal vent chimney 2 | place: Pacific Ocean: Juan De Fuca Ridge | depth 2182 m m
CGTTTTCCCTGCTCATGTTTGATATCGATCATTTTAAAAAAGTGAATGATACCCATGGCCATGATATCGGCGACCGGGTTCTTGTTGAAATGGTGGAACTGAGCATGGAGCTGATTCGTCAGTCCGATATCCTCGCCCGCTGGGGCGGTGAGGAGTTTATGGTACTGCTGCCGCAGACGAATCCGGATATGGCACTAGCCCTGGGTGAACGATTGCGGCAGCGGATCAGTGAGTACCCCTTTACCGAGGTCGGCAGATTGACGGTGAGCGTCGGTGTGGCTCATCAGCAGCAGTTGGACACCATTGATTCCCTGTTGAAACGAGTTGATACGGCCCTGTACCGGGCCAAGGAAACCGGCCGTAACCGGGTGGTTACCGGATAAGCGGCCCCTGCAATGTGAAGAAGACGATATGGTAGTACAACAGCTTTCGAATCAGGATTTGATTGATAAAATAGGTGTAATGGTTCTTGGCCTTGATGAACAGGGCCGGATCAATTTGATCAATGCAAAGGGATGCGAGATCCTCGGCTACCCTTCCGAAGAACTGATCGGGATGGATTGGGTGCGCCATTTTCTTCTGCCTGCAGATCGGCAACCGGTCCGGGGTGTATTTGCCCAGATCATGACGGGCAACGCCCAACATGCGGCCTACCATGAAAATTTCATTCAGACCCGTAAGAACGGCAGGCGAATGATCGCCTGGCATAACACGGTACTCAAAGACGGTGACGGTAAGGCCTGCGGTATGCTCAGTACCGGGGAGGACATCACCGCCCGTAAGCATGTGGAAGGAAACCTCCATCGGTCAGAAGAACGTTTTCGCCGTCTCGTCGACCATGCCGCCGATGCCCTGTTTATCTACGACATGGACGGCCGGTTCATAGATGTCAACAAACAGGCCTGTGTCAGCCTGGGCTACAACCGTGAAGAGCTGCTCACCCTCGGGGTTGCGGATATTGATCCTGATTTTCCCAAACACCGGGTGGCGGCGACCATTGAACATATTTTAGATGCTGAAGGCCCAACCGTTGTTCATAGCACCCATCGGCATAAAGATGGGCGCACTTTTCCGGTGGAGATCAAAATTGATGTCCTTGACCGGGACGGTGTCCCTCTTTTTATAGCCATTGCCCGGGACATCAGTGAGCGGAAAACCAATGAAGAGCGATACCGGCAGCTTTTTGAGCGGGTGCCGCTTGCCTATCAGTCCCTTGATGAAAACGGTTGTATCCTTGAGGTCAACCTGGCTTGGCTTGCGACGTTTGGTTACTGCAGAGAAGAGGTTGTTGGTCACCATATCACCGAGTTTCTGGTATCAAACAGCCGACAGTTACTGCTTCAGCAGTTCCCCCTTTCCAAGGAATCCAGGTCGTTTAGCGGTATCGATTTCACTATATTAAATAAAGACGGTTCAACCACGCTTGTTGAAGTGACCGGGAGAATTTTTTCAGGTTCCGGAGACACGGTCCGAACCCATTGCATCCTGACCGATGTCGGGTGGAGGCGTCAGATAGAGCGGGAACTGGAACAGAGTCGTGCCCTGCTGGAAGGTATTTTCCTGTCCGCTCCCATCGGTATCGGTCTGGTTGTAGACCGCTCATTCCAGTGGTTGAATACAAAGTTCAGCACAATTACAGGATACGGTACTGATGAGCTTACCGGAAAGAATGCCGGGATCGTCTATGCCGATGATGAGGAGTTTCTCCGGGTGGGCCGGGAAAAATATGAGCAGATATCCACCAGTAAAGACCACACCGGCAGCGTTGAGGCGTTGATGCGCAGAAAAGACGGCACCCGATTTCCGGCCCTGCTCAGTTCAACCCCCCTTGATCCGGCTGATTTAAGCAAAGGGGTTGTCTTTACCCTGATGGACATCAGCAGGCAGAAAGAAGATCAGCAGCAGTTGCAGCAGGCCATGGAGGAGTGGGAAAAGACCTTTGACGCCATCAAGGATATCATCACCATTCAGGATGCGGACATGCATATTGTCCGGGCCAATAAGGCAGGGCGGGAGATCAGGGGCGGAAGATACAAATCCTTGGTCGGCCGACATTGTTACACCCTTTTGTTCGGGTTGAGAAAGCCCTGTAAGGGATGCCCGGTCGCGGCAACCGCAAGAGATGGGCTGCCGCACAGCAAGTTGATGCGATACCGGGGCATTGACAGCCGGTTTGAAGTCTCCTGCGCGCCGATTCTTGACGAGCAGGGAAAAGTGCAGCGTCTGGTTCATGTGGCTCGGGATGTAAGCGATCTTGTTCGAGCTGAAAACGAACGTGCCCGGTTGATGACGGCCATTGATCAGGCCTCGGAATGCGTATGCATAACCGATGGCCAGGGGCATATACAGTATGTGAATCCCGCCTTTATGAAAAAGTTGGGAAAGAAGACGGAGGAACTCCATGGGGAACTGCTCTGCCGGGTCGCCGATTGGGAGGAAAGTGAATCCACCCGGGCAATGCGGGAGGCGGTTCTTTTAGGCATCGGCTGGTCCGGTCATCTGAGGAGATTGGGTGCGAACGAGACCATGCTTGAGGAAAAGGTGAGTGTCTCGCCAGTACGGGATAAAGAGGGGCGGTTGATCAATTTTGTTGCTATCAGCCGTGATATCAGCCGGGAAGTGGCCCTTGAAGGACGACTGCATCAGGCCATGAAGATGGAGGCCATCGGCACTCTTGCCGGCGGCATTGCCCATGATTTCAACAACATTCTATCTGCAGTGCTGGGATATGCTGAAATGGTGAATCTGCAGCTGAGTCCGGATGATCCGGTCAAACAGGATGTCAGCCAGATCATCGCAGCCGGTAACCGGGCGGCTGAGCTGGTCAACCAGATCTTGACCTTCAGCCACAAGGGAGAAGAAGACCTGCGGCCAGCTAAGCTGCAGTTTGTCGTCAAGGAGGCCTTAAAGCTGCTGCGTTCCTCTTTGCCGACCACTATTGAGCTCAGGCAGAATATTGATTCCTCCTGCAGCTCCGTCCTTGCCGATCCGACCCGGATTCATCAGGTCTTGATGAACCTGTGCACCAATGCCAAGCAGGCCATGGGCGAGCACGGGGGGATATTACAGGTCACCCTGCAGGAACTGAACCAGGAATCCGTTGGTTCGCCCAATCTCCCTCCGTCCATTGAGCAGGGACGATGGCTTGATCTGATGGTCAGCGATACCGGGGGCGGCATGGAACCAAATATCAGGGAAAAAATCTTTGATCCTTTTTTTACCACCAAGGAGAAGGGTGAGGGGACCGGACTTGGGCTGTCTGTTGTGCACGGAATAGTTAAAAGCCATGGCGGGGAGATTATTGTCCAGAGTCAGCCGGGAAAGGGGAGTACCTTTCATATCTATCTTCCGGTCATTGACAGAGAGTTGCAGGAGGATACGGCTGCCGTCCGTTCACCCCTGCCCCGGGGCATTGAACGTATCCTTGTGGTCGATGATGAACCGCTGCTGGTGGATATCATCGGACGGACCCTGATCAGTCTTGGTTATTCCGTGCTCACATGCACCGACAGCCGGGATGCTCTGCAGCAATTTTACGACCATGCCGATGCAATAGATCTCATCATCACGGATATGACCATGCCGCATCTGACCGGAATCGAACTGGCGCAAAGCGTTCTTGCCGCAAGCCCGGAGATGCCGATCATTCTCTGTACCGGCTACAGTGAATATATCAGCGCCGATCAGGCCCGCAAAATCGGGGTTCGGGAGTTCGTTGCCAAACCGGTTGACAGCAAAACGCTGGCTGAAGTGGTGCGCAAGGTGCTTGACGACCGATAAACGAACCGGGGTCGATACGGCGATTTTCACCTCTGTTCGTCGTTGGCGTGTCCCTGAATTTCCCTGAAATAGCGGATATCCGTTTTAACAATGTGCTCAATCAGCCAGCTGCGAAGAAAGTCGACCACGGTATGAGTGTCAAGGGTATCCTGCCGGAACTGTTCCATGAATGTTTTGCATTGGACAATAAAATCCGCATGGATCCGTTGGTGGCGGTCAAACTCCGGATGTAGCTGCAGGTATTTTTCCTCATTGGCAAAGTGGATTTCGACATAGTCAAACAATGAGAGCAGGGCCTGCTCAAGAGAAAGGTGATTGTCCTGCTGGTCTTTGATTGAGTCGAGCATGATCCACAGCTCAAAAAGATACTTGTGCTGTGCGTCAATCTCCTGGTGACCAACGCTGTATTCCGGTTTCCAGATTGCTGTAATGTCCATTGTCTTCTCTTATGCAGTTGGTCTATGTCGGCGCCGCTCGTCCGTGGGATCAATGCATGCCCCGAAGGAAAAAATAAAATCCAGAAAATCATTTACGGTGCTGCCGTTTGTGCGTCTTCGCCGTGTTTTTTGACCATGAAGTAGAGGACCGGCACCGCCATTCGACTGATCAGCAGGCTGGCAATTTCACCAAACATAAGGGAGATGGCAAGTCCCTGGAATATAGGGTCGGCCAGGATGACCGACGAACCCACCACAACGGCAAGTGCGGTCAGCAGCATGGGCCGGAAACGGACGGCCCCGGCTTCAACCACGGCTTCGGCCAGCGGCAGGCCGTGGCTGCGGCGCAGTTCGATAAAGTCGACCAGGATGATCGAGTTCCGGACCACGATCCCGGCCCCGGCCATAAAGCCGATCATTGAGGTGGCGGTGAAAAAAGCGCCGAGTGCCCAGTGGGCCGGGAGAATGCCGATCAGCGAAAACGGGATTGCCGCCATCACCACCAGCGGGGTTATATAATCTTTGAACCAGCCCACCATCAGCATGTAGATCAGGATCATGACCACGCAGAAGGCAAGACCCAGGTCGCGAAAGACCTCAAGGGTGATATGCCATTCTCCGTCCCATTTCATGGCCGGTTCGGTCTGGGTAAACGGCTGATTGAGGTTGTAGATGATTATGTTCTTCTCTGTGCCGCCGAAATTACGACCATCAAGAGCGGCCAGCTTTTTATTCATGGCCAGAATCGGGTAAACCGGACTCTCAGCTGCTCCGGCCACATCACCGGTGACGTAGATGACCGACTTGAGATTTTTTCGGTAAATGGCCTGGTCGACCGGCCGTTCTTCAACTTTGACCAGCTCCCTGAGCGGCACCAGCGGTCCCCGGGGGTAGTTCGTCGAACGTAGCGAGATGTTCAGGATTCCGTCAATAGTTGCCCGCATGGCAACCGGCAGTTGAAGAATGATATTAATCTGTTCTTTATCCTTTGGCTGGTGAAACAGGTCAATGGAGAGCCCATGCAGGCCGAGCTGGACTGCCCGGTTGACGGTCCCCTCGGAGATACCGTTTAAGGCGGCCTTTTCCTTATCGACGCTGAGAACCAGCTTGTTGCGGTCCTTTTCTCTGTACCAGTCGATGTCGACAACGCCTTCAGTCTCGGCAAAAATATTTTTTACTTTGGTGGCAAGTGCGACCCGCGCCTTATCCGAGGGGCCGTAAATTTCGGCAACCAGGGTCTGCAGGACAGGTGGTCCGGGCGGTACCTCGGCCACAGCCACGGCGGCGCCGTATTTCTTAGCAATGGCGGCAATGGCAGGGCGGACCCGTTTTGCAATGTCGTGGCTCTGTTTGTTCCGTTCACCTTTGGGGCGCAGATTGACCTGGATGTCGGCGACTGTCGGTCCTGAACGCATGTAATAATGTCGAACCAGGCCATTGAAGTTATACGGCGAGGAGGTGCCGGCATAGATCTGGTAGTTGACCACTTCGGGTACACTTCCAACGACTGCAGCCATCTCCAGCGCAACCCTGGTGGTATGCTCAAGAGAGGAACCTTCGGGCATATTGAGAATAACCTGGAACTCGGATTTGTTGTCAAAGGGCAGCATCTTGACCTGGACCAGCCTGAAGTAGACCATGGAGCAAGTGCCAAGCAACAGGGTTATGATAACGACAAAGAACAGCAGCCGTGCCCAGGAGTGGGCCAGCAGGGGTTCCATGACCCTGTGGTAGAGGCGGGTGAAAAAGTCATCCGGGGCATGGTCGGTATCCGCATCCGGTTCAATGGAACATTCTTCCGGCGGGCAGTCCTTTTTCAGGATGTGAACCGCCGCCCATGGGGTGATGGTAAAGGCGATGAACATGGAAATGATCATTGCCGCCGATGCACCGATTGGAATAGGCCGCATGTACGGGCCCATCAGGCCGCCGACAAAGGCCATGGGCAGGATTGCCGCTATGACCGCCCAGGTGGCAAGAATAGTCGGGTTGCCGACCTCGGAAACCGCTTCAAGGGCAATGGTGACCAGGGGCCGGGATTTATTGTGCGGCAGCCGCATGTGACGGACGATGTTTTCCACCACCACGATCGCATCATCGACCAGGATGCCGATGGAAAAGATCAGGGCAAAGAGGGTGATTCGGTTTAAGGTGTAGCCGTAGAGGTAGAAGGTGAGCAGGGTCAGGGACAGGGTGGATGGAATCGCCAGCATGACGATGATGGACTCACGCCAGCCGAGAAAAAACAGGATCAATACGGCCACGCCGATAACGGCAATACCCATGTGGAGAAGGAGTTCGTTGGATTTTTCCGCAGCCGTTTCCCCGTAATCACGGGTAACGGTCACTTCAATATCTTCAGGAATCAGACTTCCCTTAAGGCTTTCCACTTTTTTAAGGATCGTGTCCACCACGTGGACGGCATTGGCTCCCGGACGTTTAGCAACCGACAGGGTCACCGCCGCCTCCTCGGGCTTGCCTTCACCACTGCCGAACAGAACATAGTTGTCGGGTTCCTGAGCTCCGTCAATAATCTCGGCGACTTCGTCGAGGTAGACCGGGTTATTGCCGTAGACTCCAACAACGATTCGGCCGATTTCCCGGGCGGAAGTGAGAAAGGTTCCGGTCTGAACCAGAATTTCGTGATCCATGGAGAGCAGGTTGCCTGCCATGGACTGCTTGTTGGCCTGTTGCAGAGCAAGAGTCAGTTGGTCGGCACTCAGGTTGCGGGCCGCAAGCTTCAGAGGATCAAAGAGAATACGTACCTGTCTGCGGCTGCCGCCGATAAGGGTTGTTTCTGCGACCTCAAAAATATTTTTAATTTCATCATCCACCTGGGCGGCGAGTCTGCGGAGGGCAAAACCATCATAGGTCTTGGAATGGAAGGTCAAGGCCAGGATCGGAACGTCATCAATGGTATGCGGCTTGACCAGTGGAGTTGACACTCCGTGTGGAATACGATCAAAGTTTGTCGCCAGTTTCTGATTCAGGCGGACAATGGATTTTTCCAGGTTTTCACCGACGTAAAAGCGGGCAACCAGCAGCGAGCGGCCGGGCATGGAGGTTGAATAAATATATTCGATACCGGGCAGCTCGTAGAGCAGTTTCTCCATGGGGATGGAGACCCGCTCTTCGATCTCTTTCGGGGTGGCGCCGGGCATGGAAACCATGACGTCGATCATGGGCACCTTAATCTGCGGTTCCTCTTCCCTGGGCAGCATGAGGATGGCCATTACCCCAAGTAGCAGGGAGGCAATGATAGTTATCAGCGTCAGCTTGGAGCCGACAAAGGTATGAGCCAGTTTACCGGCGAAGCCCTGGTGATATTGGGGTGTATTGGCCATGATTACTTGTCGGTTATCAATGGCTGCCCATTGACCAGCAGGTGGTTGTTTTCCGTGACGATCCGTTCACCGGCCCGGAGGCCGGAAAGGATTTCGATCAGCCCGTCCTCGCGCATGCCGGTTCGAACCAGTCGAAGCTGTGCCTTTCCTTCATTGACGACAAAGATTTTTTCGAGCTGCCCGAAAGGAACAACGGCCTGCTCGGGAACCATCAGGGTGATACTCTCCGGGCCGGGAATTTGAACCCGGGCAAACATTCCGGTTCGGAGCCCTGAAGACGACTTGAGGTTGATTTTGACCTCAGAGGTTCGTGACAGTGGATTGACCACCGGCGAGATTTCTCCGACTTCACCCTCCAACGTCATGCCGGTTACCGGAATCTTGACGCTCAGGCGATCACCCCGTTGAATCTGCAGGGTGATGGTTTCAGGTATGGAGGCCACAACCTGAAGTTTGCTGCCGTTTTCCAGGTGCAGCAACGGCGTGCCCGGTGTGGCCAGGTCACCGTTGTTGGCAATTTTTCTGGTGATAACTCCGGAGAATGGTGCTGAAACTACTGTGTAACTCAGCATGGAGACCGCCTCCCGGTGACCGGCTTGTGCCACCGCCAGCAGGTCGCGCATGGATTTGACGGTTTCCGGGGTTGATGCCTGCTGTTTGAGGAGTTTCTCTTCACGCTTCAGGTTGCGCCTGGCCTGATCAAGTTGCGCCTGCGCCTGCAGAACCCGGGCGGAAATTTCGTCGGCATTGATCTTGACCAGCAGATCGCCCTTGCTGACCTGTGAGCCGAGAACCACGGGGATTTCCACAATAGTGCCGGTGATTTTGGCGGCAATGACGGCCTGGTTAACGGCCTGCACCGTTCCAACCACCTCGACCCGTGAGCTGATACTTCGTTCCTGCACCGTAACGGTTTGTACCCTGGTCGCAGTAAGCGGATTTTCCAGTGCTTCAGTAGCAGTCGCTGCCATGCCGGTAAGGCCGCAGCAGAACAGTGAGAAAAAAACAAAAAGTGTTTTGTAGGACATGGGGTTATTTCTGTTGGGGGAGAGCGGACTCTTCCGTTTGTTGCTGGTTATGCGGAGCTTCGTCAAACTGAGGTAAACCTGTGGCACGACGTAGATCTGCAATGGCTATCGCTCTGGCGGCTTTGGCAAGGGATGCGTGGACCCGGGCATCGGTCAACCTGTTTTCCGCATCAAGCAGGTTTGAGGACAGGATAACGCCTTCGCGGAATCGTTCCCGTGAAAGGCGGGCGCTTTCTTCAGCCAGCTCAACCATTTTTTTGGTCACCTGGAGCCGTTCCTCGGCCTGTTGCAGGGCAAGTTCGGCTTTTTCGATTTCAAGGCCAATGTTCAGGGCTGTTTTACGTTTCATCTCCTGGGCCTGAGTGAGGTTTGCATCGGCCCGGGCCACGGCGGCTGAGGTGTTTTTTCCTTCATACAGGGTGTAATTGAGGCGTACTCCGGCCATCCAGGAGTTGCCGCTGTCTTCTTCGTAGACGTATCCCTGGTCGACCTGATAGCTCCCGAAAAGATCGGCCGTGGGATAATATCCGCCTTTGGCCTTTTTCAGCTGTTCTCGGGCTGCCTGTATCCCGGCATTCAGACTCTGGATCTCCGGGCGCAGGCCACCGTCGGGATTCGCCGGGATTTCCTGTGGAAAATGTTGGGCAAAATCAAGGTGCACGTCTTCCTGTTTGAGCCCCAACAGGTTGAGGAAGGCCCGTTTGGCCAGGTTCAGGCCGTGTCTGGCCTGGATAAGCTGCTCATGGGCGACTGACTGCTGCACTTCAATGTCAAGCAGACTGGCCTTGAGCAGATCGCCTGCTTCATAGCGGGCCCGGGCGACGGCAAGCGAAGTTTCAATAGCGGTAATGGCGGACTTGCGTGCGGCCACGATTTCACCGGCCTGGGCAATGGTATAAAAAGTGCGGACAACCTCAAAGGCCAGTCCGGACAGAACTGCAGACCGCTGCCATTTTTCGGCCTGTTGTTGTGCCTCGGCTGAGCGGACACCGGCCTGGTCACGACCACCATTGTACAAACGATATTTAAGGGTAGCGGCCAGACGGAGATTATCGGTAGTGCCCGGGTCGTTGAAGTCTATCGTGTTTGTAAAAGAGCCCTGGTTCAGGATGTTGCCGAAAGAGTACATCGGGTTATTGGTCCGGCCGTATTCAACATTGACACCAAGCTGTGGGTAAAAAGCGGCCTGGGCCTGATCTATGGAGGCCTGAGCTGCAGCTATACGGTGGAGAGCAATCCTGGCATCCGGGTTGTTGGCCAGGGCATAATTGACGGCTTCTTTTACCGTCCACTGCTCGGGGAGTGCAGGCAGCTTCGTGGCGGCTGGAACACTCTGTGGTAAGAGAACGAACAATAGAAAAAAGAGGAGCAGGCTTCTATTGCGAGGCCGTGCAGTCGGGCCGGGGGTGCATGGATGGGTTGTGTCGATCATTCAGGGCGGATCCTTAGAAAGCTTGGAGTCAAGAGAGTAGTCGATATAATCGACAATCAGGAGCAAAGTATAGTGTATTTGCACGCTATTGTCACATTTTTTTGGATAATTGATCTTGTTTCTGAAGGCAATTCCTTTTATCGTTGGGGGAACAGTAAAAAGAGAAAACAGGGTTGAGGATATTTTTATAACGAGGTGAGGATATGAACAAAAATACAAGAAGGATGAAATTGGGTGGTTGTACATTCATAGCCTGTTTGTTGTTGGCAGTGCCGGCTTTAGGTGCTGATGAGCAGACCCCTGGAAAATGGGACGCCGCCGGCCAAGAGGTGAAAGAAGCAGCCCATGCAGTGGCTGAGGCAAGCAAGGCGTCCTGGGAGCAGACAAAAAAGGTCTCTTCGGAGACTTGGGAAAAAACCAGGAAGGAATCTAAAGAATTCTACCAGGAAACCAGTGAGGCTTCACAAAAGACCTTGGATAAAACCAAAGAGCAGAGCGGCAGGAATTGGAATACCATAAAGTCTGAATCCAAAGAGGCGATGGATAAAGCTGAAGAGGCATCCAGGAAGGCGTGGGAAGCTATTCAGACAGAATCAAAGGAATTGTACGACCAGGCACGTGAAATTTCAAAAAAGGCCTGGGACGACACCAAAAAGGAGACTGGTGAAACCTGGGATGCAGTGAAGGGTAAATCAAAAGAGAGCATGGAACAGGCCGGGCAGAGCTCCAAAAAGGCCTGGGAAAAAGGCAAAGCCAAGATTCACCAGGCGACCGCTCCGGATGTTGCGGCTCCTGCTGCAAGTAAAGAGCCTGCCGTACCCCCTGCTGAGTAAACTGCATGGCTGGACCAGATAAGCGGAGCGAAGTGCAGACTCCGGGTTTTACAGGTTACAGCCACAACCAGATAAGCGTAGACTTCGACTATGAAAATAGCCTGAGAAGACAGCCTTTATGGGCTATTTTC
>VAPL010936841.1_pt1 | contig 10981 bp, 7 predicted proteins | sample 3395061 | NCBI WGS metagenome assembly VAPL01 (sample SAMN08290444, study PRJNA428436) | hydrothermal vent metagenome | isolation source: Deep-sea hydrothermal vent chimney 2 | place: Pacific Ocean: Juan De Fuca Ridge | depth 2182 m m
AGTGCAGGACTAGCAAGGCTAATTCAAGCGAGTGCAACGCAGCAGATGGCCGCTTATCGGCTTCACCTATTCATCAATCCTATGTTGACGGAGTACTAGTATTGATACATTTATAACACAGGACAAAATAACCATGCCAATTCCTTTATCCAGCAACATAACAATTTCCAGCAATGTGCTAGCTCAGGAAATTAACAGCGAAACAGTCTTACTTGACTTGCAAAGTGAAAGTTACTTTGGCCTGGATGCAGTTGGTACGCGCATCTGGCAATTATTACAAGAGCATAGTAGACTACAAAAGGTATTTGATATTTTGCTTGAAGAATATAATGTAACATCTGAACAGCTGAAAATAGATATCGAACAATTGCTTACGAAACTCAACGAGTCGGGGCTAATAACACTTGAGCCTGAACACGTTTAATTATTTTAGGTGGTGATTAGAACGCAGCGGCTAGCTTCAGCGCACATGTTTGAAGCAATTACATTTAGTGAAGATATACTCTGTATCTAATCGGTATTAAATCGTATATAAAATAAGCTTAACTCGACATGAGAAGGAATAAAAACGCCCCCCTAGTATTGAAGAATCCAGTGGTAACGCATCGAAGAAGACTTGAGTTGAAATTAAAAAAGATGGGCTAATTGACAAGCTCACATTGGTAGAAAGACAACTGTCAATTTGGCGAAATGAAAAGATTGGTGCATCTATTCGAGTTGACCATCTTGGTGGGTATGGTTACCTGCTTACATTGCACGATCGCTATCGTTTTGGAGTTTGTGGCGATGACTCCGAAATATTGATAGTGGAGGACGCACTATTTGGTTACGCTAATACTACAAACCTTCTGACTAATCAGGTCTTGCCGATGGTGGCATCACTTCAAAATAAATAAGTATTACATGCATCAGCTGTTGTAATTAATGGTCTGTGCTTTATTACGATTGTGGTAATTATTCAGAATCAAATATAGAGAATCGCTCATTAATATCGGACGCATCATGAAGAACAGCACCTTGAAATTCAATCCATGAGTGCGCACTAAAATTACCTTTATCTGTATTGACACCTATTTTCAAATCAGATTGAATTCCTCTCTTAGCTAGCAACCACTTCGTGACTAAAGATTTCTTCAAGCAATTTGCTCGATATGGGCCATGATTTGCGGCAACAGCAACTATTTTTGCAATATTTTTCGCTTGAAGTAATTGAAAAGATACCGGAACAGTAGGGTTTATTTTTGATGAGCATCTGTCAAGAAAGGATTGCGTCCAGCTAAATCCTTTTACTTCTAAAACAATTGCTGTTATAGGTAAGAGAAACAAGGCAATCAATAATATCCACAACTCAGATAATGAAAGCTGTGATAACTGGCTAAATTGTTTCAGCATATCAGCCCCCTTTTCGATTTTCTTTTTCCAGCAATATCTATCTCCACCAACACTGCCTCACACGCATGTCGATAATCAATTCATTTACATAATGTTATAGACAGCAGCTTCTACAACATATTTTCAGAAGTGTCTCGAATTAAACGGAAACAGGAACGTGTACGAAATAACTTCGGCAACCAAGGTAACTCACAATTAATAACAGACCCATCTTGCTTGTCTTTTTATCTGTTTTCGGCGTTGCAACTTCGGTTACATAGCCCACTATGCGCCCCCGTAATAAATACGGGGCAGGCTTTGAAAACAGACAACAATACTGCACAATATGGGTATGTTGTTGATTGCAAGTTACCTAACGCAGGATATTTATAATAAACACCTGTGATTCAGTATACGAATTAATCATGTCCTTGATAGACTCTGTCAATCTCGTTTTGCAGTGACTTGGCAATCACTCCTCGCCTGATTTTCAATGTAGATGTTAACAGTCCATTTTCTACAGTCCACGGATCAACTGTAACAGCGATCCTTCTAATCTGGGCATAGCCTGGGAACTGAGCCAGATCTTCGCTAAGCTTTTCCAGCAGGATTGCTTCTATAGCGGGATCGTTAAGCGCTTGGTCATCCCATGTGGCTTGAGCCACTCCGTGTTGCTTGGCTGCCAGCTGCCATTGCTTAAGATTCATAACAATCAAGGCAACAGGATAGGCTTTGGCTTCGCCGTAAATCATCACTTGCTCGAAACATGGATCGAGCATAGCAACAGATTCCATATCTGCCGGTGACAGGTTTTCACCCGTGGAGAGCACAATAATTTCCTTGATGCGTCCAGTGATATAAATCCGTTGATCGCGTATATCGACAATGTCGCCAGTATGCAACCAGCCATCAGAGTCAATAATTTCAAAGGTGGCTTGTGAATTTTTCCAATAGCCGAGCATAACATTCGGGCCTCTAACCAACAGCTCACCCTGCTCTGTTTGACTCACCTCAACCCCGGGCAACGCTAAACCGATACTTGCTGGATCATTGTTATCCAGCCGGTTGATACTGGCCAATGGACTGCATTCAGTCAGCCCGTATCCTTGAAGAATCTGAATTCCAAAACTAAGAAACAACTTAGATACCTCAAATGACAATGCAGCACCGCCACTAACAGTCAATCGGATTCGCCCACCCAGATGTTGTCGAAATTTTTTAGCAACCAGTTGATCGAATAATGGCCAAAGTAACAGCTTTGCATGCCAGCCAACCTGGCGTTGTTGATATTGAAAACGATACCAGCCAGTCTCAACAGCTTGATGAAACAGCCACTTTTGTATCCAGGATTGTTGGCTAAGCTTTTCTTGTACTTGGTGATAAATACGTTCGTATATACGCGGAACTGAAGGAAACATGGTTGGCTGCAACATTTTCATGTCGTCACCAAGGTATTTTATGCCGCGCGAATAAGCAACGATTGCCCCAACCATCATCGACAAATAATAGCCCACTACACGTTCAAACATATGTGACAAAGGCAAAAACGAAAGCAACAAGTCATCAGCCCTGATCTCAACAGCTTGTAATCCAGATTCTACATTGGACAGTATATTTTGATGGCTCAACATTACTCCTTTTGGCTTACCAGTCGTTCCTGATGTATAGACGATGGTTGCCAACTCTTCCGGATGTCCATCAATTTGTTGTAACTCATATCGACCCTCTGGCAACCAGTGTGCCAGCGATACAATACGGGAATCTGCCATTGAGCGTATCGGCTCGAGACTGATGACACCGACGATATGACTAAGCTGCCCAGCTTTATTGACCAGTTCATCCCATTGCTCATTACCTTTAATCATTAACACCCGCGTTTCGGTATGATCGAGAATATAGGTTGCATTTTCTGCGCTATCATGATCGTAGAGCGGGACCACGACAAGCCCCAACCCCAGAGCCGCCTGCTCAAACAACATCCATTCACGGCGGTTATTGAGCATAATAGCTACACGCTCGCCTAATTTTAAGTGATGCCTTTCCAGAGCCGCCTGCCAACGCGCCACTTCATCGGCAGTTTGTTGCCAAGTATAGTCACGCCAAATTTTCCCAGCAGGTTCATATTGACGATACGCAACAGCTTTCGGGGTACGTTTTACTCGCTCTCGAAATAGACCTGGGAGCGTTAGGCTAATATCATTTTCAATTCTGGTGGCGCTCATAATTTGAAGTTTTTTTAAGATTGTTGCCAACCAGCATCCGGCTGGAAACGTTCTCCGAATTTTTTTTCAAGTTCTAGTAATCGTTGCAAAACTGCATCGCGTCCTCGGGATTCAAGATATTGCATGGGGCCACCTGTAAACGGCGCAAAACCAGTGGCGAAGATCATGCCTGCATCCAGTAAATCGGCATCTTCAACCACACCTTCGCGCAAACAGGCTATGCATTCATTGAGCAAACGTAGAATCAGGCGATCTTCTATTTCAGAGCGTTTCTTATTATCAAGTGTTTCAAGTTGTTTCGCTGATTTTTTTTGCGGTTTGCCTTGTTTGTATTGATAAAAACCTTGCCCGGATTTCTTGCCTAACTGACCTTGCTCCACTGTTTCGTTTAACACCGGAGGAACCCGCATGCCCAATTGATCAGCAAGAATGTTGGCGACTGACAAACAAATATCCAGTCCTACTGTGTCGGCTAGCAAGATGGGCCCCATTGGCATTCCAAAGTCAGTTGCAGTCTTATCGATGGTTTCAGCAGCCACCCCTTCAGACAACAATTCAACCGCCTCCAATAAATAAGGCATTAAAATACGGTTGATTAGAAACCCTGGGGAGCTTTTTACCGGTAGTGGCAAGCGATCGATACTGCGTACAAAAGCGGCGGCTCTGGAAACCACATCTGCATTGGTATTCTGTGCTGATACCACTTCCACCAACTGCATTTTTGCAACTGGATTAAAGAAGTGAATGCCGACTAGACGCTCAGGTTGTTTAAGCACTTGATTCAACCTGTCCAGTGGAATGCTTGAGGTATTGGTTGCCAGAATTGCATTTGCTGGGCAACGCGCTTCAATATCCTTAAACAAGGTTTGCTTGATCTCAACATTTTCAACGACGGCTTCAATAATCACACTGGCATCTTCAATGCCTAAACCCGTTAAATCAGGCTGGATTCGATCCATTGCTGCTGTAGCCAAACGCGCTGGTTTTAATTTGCGCTTAAATAATTGGCTGGCTCGTTTCATCGCCGGAGCGATAAATTGTGGTTCTCTGTCTTGCAAGGTCACAGTGTAATCCCGCAAAGCACACCATGAAGCAATATCACCACCCATGGTTCCAGCTCCGATCACGTGGAGTCGGCGTTGATCAGCATTCGCAACTGCTGATGTTTGCTTACCCAACGATTTAAGACGCTCTTGCAACATGAATACGCGTACCAGATTTTTTGATGTGTCGGTGACGATCAATTGTGCGGCTGACTTTGCTTCAGCATCAAGCATGGCACGATCATCACTCGCATGACCTTGCCAGACATCAATTAGTGCATACGGTGCTGGATAATGCTGTTTGGCAGCGTGTTTAGCGACTTGTTTGCGAAATTGCCCCGCCATCAATGGTCTGGCCAGATTGTGACTTGCCAAGGCTTTGAGTTTACCAGCACGTTTAGGAGCAGGTTTAGTCTGCAAAATATTCAGCCCTGCTGTTTGCAAATGCCGCGGCGCGACAGCATAATCAACAACCCCAAGGCGGCGAGCTTGACGAGCATCAACAGTACGCCCAGTGAGCATCAAACTCATTGCATTCATGGCTCCGATTAAACGATTGAGGCGCATACTACCGCCAAAACCAGGATGGATACCAAGTTTTACCTCTGGTAATCCAATGCGGGTACGGGGTTGGTCGGTGGCAATGCGATAATCACACGCCAATACCAATTCCAGCCCACCACCGACACAAAAACCATCGATTAAACTAACTGTGGGGATTTTCAACGCTTCAAGTTGGTCAAAAATGCGTTGTCCTCGTTGTATCAGTTTGAGTGCTTCATCTTCATTGTTGATAGTTGTGAATTCTTTGATATCGGCACCGGCGATAAACCCTGATGGTTTATCTGACACAATCATCAAGCCTTTGATTGGTTCATTCTGAACATGCAACAGCATTTGCTCGAACTCGTCCAATGCCTGTGCTGATAAGACATTGGTTGAACTATCAGCTGTATCAAAATGCAGGGTAGCGATACTGTCATCACTGATTGCCAGCTTCCAGTGGCGGGTTTCTTTCCGCGTGTTTTCGAGTCTGGATTGATTTGTTGTATTCATCGCTTAACTCCTTGACAGCAACATAGCTCCACCCTGCCCTCCGCCGATGCATTGGGTCGCGATTCCAAGTTTAGCTTCACGCTGGCGCAGCACATGCAGCAAATGCAATACAATGCGAGCTCCGCTGGAACCTACGGGATGACCGATACTGATTGCTCCACCATCAACATTAAGACATTCTGGATCAATTTCGCCCAGAGCCGCATCCAGACCCAGATGTTGTGTGCAATATTGCTGATCAGCAAATGCGCGGCAACAGGCAATCACCTGAGCGGCAAAAGCTTCGTTGAGCTCCCAGTATTTTATATCACTCAAAGACAATTGATGGCGTTGTAGTAATAATGCACTGGCGTGAACAGGCCCCAACCCCATTTCACTGGGATCATTTGCTGCCCAGTCACAATCAACAATACGACCAAGTACATCCAGCTGGTATTTTTTGACAGCATCTTCACTCGCCAAAATCAGCCAGGCTGCACCATCGGTAATTTGTGAACTATTGCCCGCAGTCACCAGACCAAATGGTTTTTCAAAAACCGGTTTGAGCTTGGCCAGATGTTGCTCAGATGAATCGCGACGCACACCTTCATCATGGTCGTAAAATCGCCCATAATTGTCGTAAATAGTCTCAATTTCATTCAAACGCCCTTGATCATTAGCAGCAGCCAAACGCTGATGACTACGCACTGCATACGCATCCATTGCTTCGCGATTAATATTGAACTTGTCTGCCAGAATTTCGGCAGTACTGCCCATTGATAATCCAACGATTGGATCAGTCAAACCACACAGCAAACCAATCACTGGTTTTAGATAAACCGGTCTGAATCCCCCGATACAACGCAGTTTGTCCATTACTGTTCGCGCTCGTGAAAAATCAGCCAGCCAGCTTGCCATTTGCGGTGAAAACAAAATTGGTGCATGGCTCATTGATTCAACACCTCCGGCAAGAATCAAATCCGCACGTCCAGCTGCAATATTGCGTGCTGCACAATCCAGAGCTTGCATTCCTGAGCCACAATTACGCTGTACAGTCCAGGCCGGCATGTGGATCCCGCAACCCAGTCTTAGTGCAACAATGCGAGCGATATTAGCCTCATCGACCTTTGCCATCACATTGCCCAAAATAACTTCATCAAACGCATCCGCATCAAACGGTTGCCGGGATAGTAACGGTTGCCCTGCTTTAACAGCCAATTCAGCTGCCGTGAATGCTTTGGTTGGTTTGGTTGCTTTCAGATAAGGTGTGCGACTGCCATCAACTACATAGACAGCCTTACCTTGCATGGAGACACTTTGTGATTTTTTCATCAGACTTCTCCTGCTTCACAATTATTGTCTACATTCAGTGTACGCCTATAGTGACAACTCAATCAAATCAGGAAAGGATTCACAATTCTGACATCACCAATTTTTTGATCATGTTGCATATCTTCTGAATATAAAATAGTACAGGCTGTTTTTTGTGCCATTCGTATAATCAGCGAATCCCAGAATGAGAATTTGTAAAGACGATGTAACTCTATTGCCCGTATGATGTCTTCGTGAACGATGCTACAGATATCAAGACAACCCAATAATTCAATTTTTCTTTGAGCAATCTCAGGTGTAATGCCGAGTTTTCGTGTCACTGCAGAGAAGTATTCTTGCAAAACCTGGGTTGATACTATTAAACGCCCGCTATTCCAACCTCTTTCCAGTAATAGCGTAGCAATTTCCTGTTTTTCAGGAAAGTCGGCATCGTCAGTGTAGATAATAATGTTTGTGTCGATAAAGCTACGTTCTTTCATGCAATTCTTCGCGATTGAATGTCCAACCACGCGAGCTTCCCTGACCTGACAGGTTTTTAAATTCGTTCAAATCATTGTCACGCCGATGTTTTCTGGTCAGGCGCTCCAGGTCTTCCCGAATTAATTCATTTAAACTTTTACCCATAGACGCTGCAACCCTGCGAGCTTCTACAACTGTTTTTTCATCAACTGAAAGCGTGATGTTCATAACACTTATCCTGTGTGCACATAATATGGTTGATCTTAGCATAAAGTGTTACTCAAGGATATAATAGAGTTGCACAGATTGTTCAAAGTTGCGAAGTTTAGAATGCCTGATCTAGCGGAATCATTAACTCGAATGCTCGTTCCCATGCTCCAGCGTGGGAATGGAGTTTGTGACGTTCCTGCGTCACGGGATGAATTCCCACGAATACAGTGGCAGAAATTGGACGTTTATTGGGGGGCTGGATTCGCCAGACACGACAGAACTCGGGTTAACCTGTTTTCTGTTTCATATAAAGGGGCACTGCGGGACGAATCCAGACAGCGCCCTGTTTTTATATAGGCCCGACAGTGCTACACATATAAAACTGTACGGACAGGATCCGCCCGCGCCATCATTCAATTCTTCGCCTCGGCTTACAAACCGTAGTCGGCAAGCAATTCTGGAAACTGACGCAATCCTCTGTGGTCTACTTAGTTCGTGATGAAACCATTGTCCCAACACCATTGAAGAACAGGAGCGATGTGAGAAAAACAACACAGCCGAAAACCAATATTGTTGTTACGGTTGTCGGGCTGGATGTTGTTGCGATACGAGGCGCGCGCGTTGTCTGAATTGTTGATCCAGGAACCGCCGCGAACCACGCGTCTATTTACGGGTGACCCTACTGGCAAGCCAGCAAGCCTATTATGCGCTTGCCTATACAGTTTATCAATCGGCAAAAAAAATCGAGCGCTACGCGCTATCAGTGAGCCAGTATTCAGTGTTAGATGGGAGAAAAACAACACAGCCGAAAACCAATACTGAAGTAACGGCCGCCGGGCCGGATGAAGTAGCGACACGAGGCGCGCGCGTTGTCTGAACCGCCGACCCAGGAACCGCCGCGAACCACGCGACTATCAGTACCTGACAACGAGCTATTATTGGGATTCTCGTAGGTATTTAAACACCATTCCCAGACATTACCACTTAAATCGGACACACCTTGTTGAGAATCCCCTTGCGGATAAATACCGACTGCTGTGGTTCTATGAAGGTAATGCGGGCCAGTCTTATCTTCAGTTTCATCAATATTGGCATAACCACTTTGAAACTTTTCTCCCCACGGATATGTAAAATCGGGATTGGTGCTACAGGCAGTCTGTTGCCATTGCCATTCTGTCGGCAAGCGGATGTCCTTGTCCAGTCGCGCAGATAACCAAGCGCAAAATGCCATGGCTTCAAACCAGGAAACAGTTTCTCTGGGATGGTTGGCATTGCTCCAGCCAAATGATTTAGGTTTACTCAGTTGCTGATCCAGCCCATTCCACCATTGTTGATTTGAGTACCCATCAGGATCATCAACAAAAGCCTGAAATTGGGCATTAGTGACTGGATAACGTGCTAGATGAAATGCTTCAACAGGGAGTGTTCCAGCGTTGTCTTCCAGTGTTATTTCACCTGCGGGAATCAGCTTCCAATCAATATCTGGAATACCCTCTGCGTTTAATCCCGTTCCAGGGCGAGAATCTCCAATGTTTCCCAGTACACGCCCTGCTTCGGCGCGTTCAGGGATATTCAGGGTGTCATGGTTTTTCAGAAGAGTGACTATACCTTGTCGAATCCTGTCGCGCTGAGTTTGAAAATCATTGTTATTCCAACCAGTCAAACCCAGTTCAATTAATCCCAAGCCAGCAAGCATCAGCAAACGCTGTTGGTTATCGCTTGCTGGTGTTGTCTGGTTTTCAAGCAATTCTTGAATATAGCTAATCGCAAATTTCGGGGTTTTACGTTGATTGAGCAATGCCAGCAGAAACACTTCGCGCCACCAAAGCGGGTTGGCACGGACTGTTTTGCTAAATTCATCATCAGGCTGTGCTGTCAGCCAACCCATTGCCAGGTATTCCTGGAAAGAGCGATGCGGAAAAGCAAACTGGTCATTGTCTCTGGCGATAAGAATGCCGGAGTGTTGTTGCAAATACGTTAATAAATGCTCACTTCCCATGGTTTTTAGCAGAGGTGCAAACGCTTTGAGCAGCTGCTCTTCATTAATATCTGCGCTGTTATTGCTGTGTTTGGTTTGTAAGCCTTGTTCATGGTGTGCTGTATAGGCTAGTTTCTGCAAACAACCCCGCAAAGTAGATTCATCAATGTGCAGGCTCTGTTCTGTATTTGCAGTAAAATCCTTGGCGTTGCGCCATTGATAGAGCAATAAATTAACGCTTTCTTCATACAATTCTGCGCGATCTTCTGGCATGCGTTTACCACTGGCATGCAGTGTGGCGATCAGGGTTAGCAATAACGGGCGTTCCGCCAGTTCACGTAAATGCTGTTTCTCTTCCACTTGTTGCAATAGTTCTGGAACACGTTGTTTTAGTGTTTCATCATGCAAGCCAAAACGCTGTTTGGCGGCGCTATACCAGCTTTCAATAAATTGTTGGCGTTGATCTTTATCGAAAGAAGTGAGAATTAAGGTTGTGAAGTTAGGGAGTTGCCAGCGTGGATCGGTATAGGCATAGGGTCTGGCGCTAACAATAAAGCGGGTTGTATCGGGTAGCTCGGTGATCAGTTTGTTAATGGCTTGCAATAGCAAGCTGCGATGGCTGTGATGTTTACTGGCTGTCTCCGAGCCAGACACTTCGTCTAATCCGTCCAGCAAAATCAATCCAGCTGATTGCTCTACCAGGCGTTGTCTGAGATCTGCTACGACCGCAGATGCCTGGTGTTTGTTATTTTCCAACTGCTCTGCAATATCAGCTTGCAGCGCATTCCAAATCCACGCTGCTTTCCCTTCTGATGCTGTCGCAGGTATTGCGATACGACGCAGGATAATTCGCACTGGCAAGCAACCACGCAAATATTCAGGTAATTCACCAGTGTTTTTGATTAGCTGCCAACAGAGTTGGTTGAGCATGGCAGATTTGCCTGAACCCGGATCACCGAGTAGCACCGCCAAACGATGGTGTTCCAATAACGCCATAACAGGTTTAGGTTCGGCTGCTGAGTCACCGTGTTGAGCAGAACTCATTTCCCGTATCAGTTGCTGGTTTGAGTGCTCAGCGTCCAGCCATTTTTTTGTTGGGGCGATTGCGTTCAAAGGCACGAAGATATCTGGCAATTGAATCGGGTTTGCTGTGTGTTCCAGTCCCTGTCGTGGATCCAGCACTTCTAGCGGCAAGCGAGCACATTCAGCCGCCAACAGGCGTTGCCAGACAGCGAAGTATGGTAATGGTGAAACTAGTGAGGTGCTTACAAGCTGGTTGTTTTTAGTTACATTTTCGTCGGGTGTTTGATTCCACGGTCTTTCTAAATTAC
>VAPL010038748.1_pt1 | contig 10980 bp, 8 predicted proteins | sample 3395061 | NCBI WGS metagenome assembly VAPL01 (sample SAMN08290444, study PRJNA428436) | hydrothermal vent metagenome | isolation source: Deep-sea hydrothermal vent chimney 2 | place: Pacific Ocean: Juan De Fuca Ridge | depth 2182 m m
ATATTCCACTGTATTCACCGAATAATCAGGCATAGACGACAGGATATTAGTCCCCTGACTTTTTGACCGAGTATTCTGCGGTATTGAGCTTTAAATCAGGCGTATTTGACAGTTTTCTAGCTTATCCTGTTAATTCGCGCTATTTATTGGCATTATCCGGCTAAATACACAGCTTAACAAGTAAGTTCTTCTGCATTTATAATTTAATTTAAGCCTTATGTCAATTGAAAAATCTAATAAAGAAAAAGGTGATAGGTCTTGAATTCTGAATTTTTGGAAGTCACATGATATAACTGACTGATAATTCTATTCTGAGTAGCCTTGCCATATAATCAAGTTTAGCTTGCTTGTGTTTTGCAAGGCTTCTCCTTCCCGTTTCCTTTTTGTGGTCGCTGTTAATTGACTTGTTGGACGAAGCCGCTATCGCGGGGAAAAGAGCCTCCACGCCGATATAATAAAGTGTAACCTCATTCCATTCTCATAAGAAGGTAAGCTACACGCTTATGACAATCTCTCGAATCAAAATACAACCACTATTACTCACTGTACTGCAAACATTTAAAGTTTCAGGGACTACAAACACGGCGGCTAAACGTTCAAAAAACTCTGTATTCTCAGTGATCTCGGTGGTAAAAATGTTAGATATTTTATGTCCTCTTACTTAACGGCCACTGTAAATTACTTTCCTCGCTTTTTTCCTATTTTAAAAATACATTTTCAGTTTTATTTCAGGTTCTACTGGTAAATTTAGCAGCGACTAAAAAAGAGGATAAACAAAATGAATACAGAAAATACTACCAAGGTTTGGGATCTACCCTTACGCATATTTCATTGGCTTTTAGTGTGTGCTTTTTTGATTGCATATATTACTGAAGATGATTTTCTAACACTACATGTATGGGCTGGCTATGTTATTGCAGGCTTGCTGGTTTTTCGTTTGTTATGGGGTTTTATAGGCGGTAAGTATGCCCGCTTTACTAATTTTTTATGTTCCCCTAGCACTGCTATTGCATATTTTAAAGATTCATTTGTATATAAAGCTAAGCGATACATCGGCCATAATCCAGCGGGTGCCATTATGATTGTTTTATTACTTGTTAGCCTTCTATTAACAACTATGACGGGGCTAGCAGTTTATGGTGCTGAAGAAAATGCAGGGCCTTTAGCAATAATAGGTATGGAAAATGAGGGGCTATGGGAGGAAGCTCATGAACTTTTTGCTAACTTAACGGTAGTATTCGTTTTTATCCATATTATTGGTGTTGTTTTTGAAAGCTATTTACATAAAGAAAATTTAAGCAAAGCCATGTTAACAGGTTATAAACGTAAAAATGATCATGATGACTTGCCTGGAAAGAGAGAGTAAAAATGAAAAAGCAACTTAAATATCTTGTGAGTTTAATAATATTATTTGTTTTTTTCAATCAATTAACTTTTGCAGAGACTGATTATAATCAAGCAAAAAAAATGTTGGATGCAGGGGAAATATTATCTTTGGAAAGAATTCTCACTGCAGTGTCCAGTCATACCCAAGGACGTATTTTAGAGGTCGAATTAGAAATAGATGAGGATCAACCATGGTATGAAATTGAGCTTATTGATGCTAAAGGTATAGTCTGGGAATTAAAAGTAAATGCTAAGACGGCTATGATTATTGAACGTAAACAAGGCGATTAAGTATGCGATTACTACTTGTTGAGGATGATGAAGATTTATTGCAATTATTAAAAAAAGACTTGGAAAATGCTGGTTTTGCCGTTGATGTTGCAAGCGATGGTATTGAAGCTGAATTTTTAGGGTTTGAAGCCATTTATGATTGTGCAATACTTGATCTTGGTCTTCCTTTACGCAGTGGTTTAGAGGTATTAAAAAATTGGCGAGAAGGTGGCAATACATTGCCCGTGTTAATTTTAACCGCCAGAGATGCCTGGTATGAAAAAGTGGAAGGCTTTAAAGCAGGGGCTGATGATTATTTAGCCAAGCCTTTTCATATCGAAGAATTGTTAATGCGTATTCAGGCATTATTGCATCGAGTTAATCAACATTCTGCTGGAATATTACAGGTTGCAGGTTTTACATTAGATGAAGAGAGGCAGGTAGTAACAACTGCAGAAGGAGTCGAAATCGAGCTGACAGGGATTGAGTTTAAGTTGCTTCGGTACTTGTTACTCCACCCTGAAAAGATTATCAGCAAATCAACACTGACAGAACATATTTATGATGCAGATTCCGATAAAGACAGCAATGTTATTGAGGTATATATCAGGCATTTACGCCGTAAATTAGGTGCTTCAGTTATTGAAACCCGGCGAGGACAAGGCTATATATTTAAAGGTAAATTGACATGAACTCTATACAAATAAAGTTAAGTATTGGCTTATTTGTCAGCCTGGTTTTGGCTTTTGCTTACCTATGGCAAACAACAAATAATTCTATTCGTTCTTTATCTGAAGAGTATATGGTGCAACATTTAAAACATGATGCTGAAAGTATTCTTAATGCTTTGAATGTTGATGGCTCAGGTAAGCCAAGTTTAAACCTAGAACAAATTGAACCAATATATTTAAGACCTTTTTCAGGTCAGTATTATCAAATTAAAGCAAAAGAAACATTGATTAGGTCACGGTCCCTGTGGGATCAAGAGCTATCAATTCCTGATTTAACAGTAGGTGAACAACGATTACTTTCTATTACAGGGCCTAAAAAACAGCCTTTACTTGTTGTGGTATCTGGGTTTTATAAACAAGGCATAAATTATACCATTGCAGTAGCTGAAGATATTTCACCTACGCTTGTGAGCCAACATGCCTTTCAAAACAGTTATAGCTACACTGTAGGAGGCTTGCTAGTCTTCTTATTAATCTGTCAAGTTTTGATTTTACGCCTTAGTTTTAGCCCACTTAAGCAGATACAAAGACAAATAACAAAACTTAGACAAGGTGAACAACAACAAATAGACGTACAGCAAGCACCAGATGAAGTTTTAGAATTAGTCAGTGAGATTAATCATTTATTGAGAGTGATAGAAAACCGTTTAGAACGATCCAGAAATGCATTAGGAGATTTAGCGCATGCTTTAAAAATACCCTTAACTGTAATACAGCAATTAACGCATAGTTCGGTACTAAAAGATCAGCCTGAATTGTGTCAATCTTTACAAAAGCAAACAACAAATATGCAAAGGATTATGCAACATGTCTTAAAACAAGCCAGGTTTTCAGGAGATGGGGTGATTATTTCAAAATTTAATGCGCGTGAAGAAGTCCCCGAACTAATTGATGCTTTAGAAGTTATGTACCAAGAAAAAGGCATCTCAATTCAATTTACACTCACGGGGAAAGATATGATTGCTATTGATAGGGAAGACATGCTGGAGTTATTAGGTAACCTACTTGATAATGCCTGTAAATGGGCTAAATCTCAGGTTACGATTGCTATCAATAATGACGACCCGCTACGGATAGTGATTGAAGATGATGGGGAAGGGGTTCCAGAGGAAAATATAGCTATCTTAACTAAGCGTGGAGCACGGTTTGATGAAATAAATGAAGGCCATGGCCTAGGCTTATCCATTGTGCAATATATGATTGAACAATATGAAGGACAACTTAAATTAAACTACTCTAGTCAATTAGGTGGGCTTTTAGTTGAAGTGATTTTATAACTCAAGTAATAAAAATTGCGGATAGAATAAATTAAAAAAGGAAAATAATGCATAATTCACGTCATTTATTAACTCGATATGCCTGGTTATCAATTGCAGCAGCTTTATCAACCATTGCATTAAAAAGCTATGCTTATTGGCTGACAAACTCAGTCGGCCTATTATCTGATGCCTTAGAGTCTTTAATTAATCTGGTTGCTGCTATTATTGCTCTATCAGCACTGATTATCGCCGCCAAACCTGCTGATGATGACCATGAATTTGGACACGATAAAATTGAATATTTCTCCAGTGGTGCAGAAGGTATTATGATTTTGCTGGCCGCTGTTAGTATTGCTTACTCTGCCTGGGAAAGGTTACAAAACCCACAGTTAATTCAACAGCTAGATTTAGGTTTGCTTATTTCTTTTGTGGCGACGCTTATCAATTTGATTGTTGCCAGAGTGTTGATCTCAGCAGGTAAAAAATATCACTCCATTACTTTAGAAGCTGATGGCAAACATTTATTAACAGATGTATGGACTACCGTTGGTATTATTGCAGGTATTGGCGTACTGGCTATTTTGCAATGGCTTGGGTACAAGGGGTGGGAAATTCTAGATCCCATTATTGCTATGCTGGTTGCAGTTAATATCCTCTGGGCGGGTATAAGCTTAATAAGGCGTGCCTTTGCAGGTCTAATGGATGGAGCGTTAAACAAGCACGAACACGCAATTATCAAAAAAGTATTGGATAATTTTGTTCTGCAACAAGGCATTGAATATCATGAATTACGGACTCGTTATTCTGGCTCTCAACGGTTTTTATCAGTACATATTCTGGTACCGGGTCATTGGTCGGTACAAAAAGGCCATGATTTACTAGAACAGGTTGAAAGTGAACTCAGTAGACATTTTGATAGAATCGATATAGACACCCATCTTGAACCTATAGAAGATATGGCATCATGGCAGCATTAAAATAAAACATGAGCTTGAGGGGCTGGATTAAAAGCCTGAATGTGAAAAATCATTTGTTTTCCTTAGTCTGTAAAATGCATAATATTACGATTGGATTGTTAGCTAAAAGCCTCTATCACTATAAAGACTTGTGAATTAAGTAATATAAAGTATATTGTTTGATAAATTATAAAATATAAACTGCGCTCTTAATATTGAGTGCTTATTTGGAGAAAAAAAGTGGATTTATCACAAGCCTTAGGTTTGAATGTTTCTGAACAAGACGCTGATTTATTACATCAGAAGTTACATTTGTATATTAACCTTAAATTGGCTTCTTGCGGTCAACCTACATGCCTGGAAGGTGATTTGGTTGATTTTATGGCGACTGCTGATGATATGTTGCGTAGTTTTGTAGAAAAAAGTCGCCAGCTAGATTCATATCATTATCCTGCTGATAAGAGAATACAAGATTTCTTAAATAGCTATTTAGCAGATCTTAATCTTGAGAGTATTCCAACATTACCAACACTTACGTTTGAGTTGGACAGGCATGGTATAGCCAGGGAGTTATCTTTACCTGCTGGAAAGGATATATTTAATTCGGAATATGTATCCAGTTATCGCGTTAAGCAAGGGGTGTTACATAATCCCGCAAACGATCGAAGGACAACTAAAGGGTCATTTCATATTACTGAGGGTGGCTTACCCGTTCCTGGAGATAAAAAAGAAGTTCCTAAGCAAACTATGGCAGCAATGCTTGAACAGGCGTTGACCCCCCCTAAAGACTTAACAGTTTTGCCCTATACGGCAAACCAGGAATCGCCTGCTTATATGTTTACTTCTTTATTGTTAAGGCCGGTTGTTTGCCCTGCTATTCCAGGTCTTGCAGAAGAAAAAAGTATGGAGATCCGGTTTTTTGCACCAGGGACTCTAGTCAGTAATTTGGATTTTGTTGAAAGTATTTTTGGAAATGGTGGAAACCCTGCTTTACCCGAGTTTGATGCTGCATTAGATGTGGAACATTGGACAGGGCAGAGTGGTTGCGTTATTTTGGCCCCTCACCTGGTTAAGCTCACTAAAAAACAACTCAATTTACCGCAATGGGATGATGCGACTGAAAGACAGCGTAAGGAAGGTATGTGTTGGAAAAAAGCGGATGAACTTTATAATGATGGTCAAGCTTTTAAACTAACAACGCGAGATGAACGAGGGGTTATTGTCACTATTTTGGCTGATAACTATTTTGGCTATTGTAAAAAAGAAGTTAAAACACAAATAGGTTATGCTGCCAATCTTTATGGTTTTGCAGAAGAAGAGCATGCAGGTGGAGCATTAGCTTTTCATTGTGAGAACCATGGTAATGAGTATGGTGCGGGTGGGGCAAGTAAAGAAAAAGGTTATAGTTTTAAAGAGCTAGTTAAAAATTACGGCGATTTAATGCAAGTTATGCCTGAAGGTTATGCTATTGATAAGCAATATCCTGAAATTATTTACGTGCCTCAAGACGTAAAAATGGATGTGATGAGCCAGTCTATTTCCTGGAAAAATGACAAGATAACCTGGAATTCAGAGAAAAAAACATCTTTACTAAGGTTGCAACCTGGAACAATATATATAAAACCAAACGGGTATAAATTAGAGCTATTAAAGCATCCAGCCGCACCTTCATGGAGGTTAGTAGGAACAGATGCTGAAGGGGCATTTTGTCATAAACCCAGCACTGTTTCAGGTGGTGGAAAATCTGAAATCTCTAAATCAATCAGTGATGCTGTACTTTATAACTCATTATTTGTTAATGATTTAAATAAAGACCTGGATAGAGTTCAAGAGATTTTTGATAAAAATTATTCTGATAGATTTAAGGTTAAAAGTGAGCAACAGGATAAACCGGATAGTAGAACCTTGCTCAGTGTTGATAGAAGCCTGGGTTCTGTTATTAAATTATTAACACCTTCAACAAGTTATACAGCAGAATTTAATGAGTGGTTAAATGATATACCTCCCTATATTCGGGCGTTGGTATTATTAATTAAGCGTTTTTATCAAGTAGAATGGGGTGATGATTGGAGAAATTATTTTTCTGCTGATATTGTCGATGGATCACCTGGACATGACCTTAAATATGAAGGAAGACAAATTATTGCCAGTTTTTTACGGGTCGGGTTCAATACAGAAGGTGGCTGGAGAACTTTTAAAGTAAGGCAAGATTTTTACCCGGCTGAAAAAATTCAGATGGAGGATGATATTACAGCTGCCGTTGTGGTTCCTTCTTCGACTATACCTGGCTATAACGCAGAAACTGATCCTTTTGAAAGTGTTAAATTAACCTCTAATTGTGAGTATCGCCTATTCCAACGCCCTGATGATGCCATTATTCCTGGGTATGACAGGCAGACAGAACGCAATATGGCTGGCCCTGATAATTTTATTGCAAACTATGAACCTTTGTCAGGTGATAAACTGGCTGATGTGGCGGAAGACGTCTTAACAATGTCTAAATTTACTCAGCCTATGCATGATTTACTGGATGCAGCATATAAAGAGGGAAAAGGAATTGTCGTTTCATCAGCACATCCACGGATAGTCAATGGTAAACCTACCAAAAATCCAAGGTATTTAGAACGGCGAGCAGATGTCGTTAATCCTGTGCGTAATTATATCGCTGATTTAGGAGTCAGGTTACATCGTAAAATACCCTTACAGGATAAAATTATACATCCGGTCAACGCTGTTCTTGTTGGACGACGCAATAACCCACCAGAGCCTGGAATACGGGCACTAGCTGTTTATAACCCCATCCATTATCAGCAACTTCCTGAGTTGTTTATGGATTTTATCAGCTCATTAACAGGGAAATCCCCCTCGACTACGGGTGCCGGTAGTGAAGGTGCGTTAACTAAAGGGCCATTTAATGCATTAAGAGCCACTGCTGATTTGAATAATGCGCTGGTCTCATTTATTTTAACAGGCTACCCAGGTTTTTCTAGTTCAGCAGGTTATATTGGATCAAATGTTAGAGTGGATCATGATATTAGTTTATTAATCCCTGAAATTTGGACACGCTTAAAAAACAAGGAAAAGGATCCTGCCTATTTAATTGAACATGGCTATATGGAGCAGTTAGAAGATTTTGAGCATAATGGTGAAACCGTTTTGGCAAGCCGATTAGGCTATCGAATTACTGAGCAGTTTGTGCATGAATTTATGGGTAAAATTTTTGATAACCCTACCGCAGTATTAACAACAGATATTCTTAAACCTGAAACACAAAATTTAGAGGATTATATTGATGGCATTCTAAATATTGTTGAAACCCAGCAAAAGGTCGCTCAACAATATATTGATGATGGGAGTATTAATGATGCTTGTCCGCCTTTACATGCTTTATTGCATATTATGGCAACGGGCGATTATCAAGGTAAGGGTATTCATGATCCAGAAATTAGAGCATTGTTTACTAAAGAAAACTTATTAGCCTCTGATTGGTATCTTGAGCGCTTGCAAATTAAACAGGATAGAGATATTGCACTGTGGCAAAGAAATGTTGAAAGTTTAGAAAGTTTCTCTAAATTAACAAATTATGCAGATGAGATTAAACGCTTAAATATTGAGTTACGATTGCTTGAGGCTAAAAATGAACTTGAAAAAGTGTCAAGTTCAGACTATGTTAAACAGATGAAAGGTATGATTGGTGCTGACCCACTTAAGCAACCTAGAGAATAGTTTTGAATGAATAGGTTAAGGGGTGTGCTTTTTATGCCCCTCAACTATAATTACCTTTTGATAATTCGTCGCTACACAGTAGCGACTCTCAATTTTTTGGTAAATTAATTTTTCTTGGGTATTTATGTTTTTTGAGTGTGGTTAATACTATTTTAAAAAAGGAATTAACCTAATGATAAAGGTCAGAAAGAAGGCTAGAAAATTTATATTTTTTTGCTGTTTAATTGTACTTGTTTTGTTCTTTTATGATAATTTCTTTTTGCTTGAACAGCACAAAGAAGTTATTTCGACGAAAGAAAATAAGCCGGTACAATTAACAGAAAAGGAAAAGCAATGGCTTAAAGCGCATCAACCTGTCCGTATTGCTTTTGATGGATATTTTCCACCCTATAGTTTTGTCACTGAGGCAGGGGGCATAGAAGGTATTTCATTTGATACCATTAAATTATTAAGCCAAAAACTTAATATTCAGCTTGCAATTGATAAAAGAACAAAATGGGATGAGATTTATCAAGCTGCACTGGATAAAGAAATTGATGTTATTGCTACCATGGTCAATAGACCTGACCGTCAATTTCAATTTATATTTACCCGCCCTTATGTTTTTAAATCCTTGGTTATTGTTACTCATCAGGATAATACAGAGATAAAGCAACGAGGTAACCTTTCCGGAAAAACAGTTGCTTTAGTTAAAGGTTATCAGTATTCTCAAAAAATCTTAAAAGAATTTCCTACTATTACGCCTTTTTATGTGGAAAATATGTATGCTGCACTTTCAGCGGTAGAAGCTCAGCAAGTGGATGCTTCTATTAGTTATTTTGCAGCCACTTATTTTATTCAAAATAAGTACCTACTAAGTCATATTAAAGTCGCAGCATTTTATGATCGTAATAGTGCTAATGAAAGTATTGCAGTGCGTAAAGATGAACCTATATTGGCAGAAATCTTTCAAAAAGGATTAGACTCACTTTCGGAGGCAGAGATTCAGAGAATTAACAGCAAATGGTACCCCCCCATAAAAAAACCCATTGATTACGAAACAATTCAGGATATTGTCTATGTATTTCTGGCTGTTTTTATTGTGCTGGTGTTATGGATTAGCCAGATTAAATATCAAAGCCGAAAACTTAGAGTCACTAAAGATAAGTTGCTGGTAACAAATCGAGAGCTTAATGAGCTAAAAGGCAACCTTGAAACACAAGTTTTACAACGTACCAAACAGCTTGAAAATAGTGAAAAAAAATACCGTGGGTTAGTCGAAAATTTAAGAGGGGAATACTTCTTTTATAAGCATGACTTGAACGGTATCTTTACTTATTTAAGCCCATCATTTACCAGTATTGCAGGCTATGGCATTGATGAAGTTTCCAGTGATTTTAAGGATTGGCTTGCAGAGTTTGCAAGTCATACCAAAATTGATGAATATAAGGAGCGTTTTTTAAAGGGAGAAAAAATTCCTTCTTATGAAATAGATGTTATTGATAATTCAGGGTGCAAACATTGTTTAGCAATACAGGAGACACCAATATATGATGATCAGGGGGGCTGTATTGGTGTGGAAGGGCTTGCCCATGATATTACTGAAATAAAAGCAACTCAAGAAAGGTTACACTGGTTATCCTATTATGATGAGTTAACTGGCTTGGCTAATAGACGGTTATTTCAAGAGAAATTTGAGCAATTAATCGCTTTATCACATAGGAATAAGCAATCAATGGCATTGTTATTTTTAGACCTTGATCATTTTAAAAAAATAAATGATAACCTGGGGCATGCTGCAGGTGATGAGGTTCTTAAAGAAACAGCCAAAAGATTAAAAGCCCACTTACGGGATTCAGATGTTTCGGCACGGATGGGAGGGGATGAGTTTACCCTGATTTTACCTGATACAGGAACTAAAGCCGCTGAAAATGTGACAAAAAAAGTATTTCAAAGCTTATTGGCTCCCTATATTTTAAAAGGTGAGGAATATGTTCTGGGTACCAGCATCGGTATTGCTATTTACCCTCAGGATAGTTCAAAGGGTGATATATTGCTTAACTTGGCTGATGAGGCAATGTATGAGGCTAAAAAAACCAGAAGTGGATATATTTTCTCTAAAAACTTGCAATTGAATAAACTGAGTTGACAGCAGGGAATTGCTTTAAAACAAATAGTATTCCTACTTGAGGAGGAAGTAGAAGTTAATAATATACGAAAGATATAGGATGTGCTGACGACAGGAAGCGCATCAAAATGTAAGATGCGCTTCGTACCTCAGCACATCTTATAGGTTTTAGTTTTGGGTATTAATATACTGTAAAATTGATTATGCTAAATAAGCTCTGTCCTTATAAAGTTTGTTATCTTGATAGGAAAGGAGGCCTATCTTAAATTTACTCATTAAAATACTTAATTAATTATGACAGCTTTAGATAGTGGTCACGATGCCCTGGATTATCGTGTTTGCTTAGTCGACCCAAGACCGATTATATTCTGAAATGGAACCCCAGAAAACAAGACAAGGAAGCCTGGCTGACGATAGCAGAATATGAAGGACAATGGACAACACCCAGAGAAGGCAAGCGTGTTGCTCTATTCAGCATTCAGGAAACGCAAGAACACCAGGGACAATTTTATCGTTTTCGTCTTGTGATACAGATTACCGTAACA